>ULWV01059559.1_pt1 | contig 29272 bp, 25 predicted proteins | sample 1960651 | NCBI WGS metagenome assembly ULWV01 (sample SAMEA4835820, study PRJEB28245) | human gut metagenome | biome: gut microbiome; material: fecal sample | place: Denmark | collected 2008
TGTGGTTGACAAGGAAGCTTGGGATGAACCAGTGTATGAATGGCAGTATACAAAAACTAGATGCAAAGGATGTGGTCAGATATTTGATACTGGTGATGAATGGGATGCACATGCTACTTATCAGGAAGATGTGTTAGATGACTGGTCTCATGGAAGTTATGAAGTAATAGCTGAGAAAGTTCAAGTAGACACAATCCATCATGAAGCAGAGACTCATGAAGAGGATATAAAAGAAAAGCGCTGGGTAGAAGATACTGCAGCATATGATGAGACAGTAATTACAGGTTACACATGTTCATGTGGAGCAACTAAATAACAATTAAATAATTGTGACGGAATCCGTCACATATAATGAGACAAGTTTTAACTTGCATTATAAATAATAAGGAAATCTTTACTGGATATATTCCAGTAGGGGTTTCCTTTTTTGTTGTAAAAATCAGGAAAGGAAACGGATATGAAAAGTGTAAGAGACCCGCCAGAGTAATAAAGGTAAAAGAGTAACTAACGCACATGTGACGGATTCCGTCACGGAAAGGAACATTATAATGAAAAAGGGAAAGAGAAAAAGGCATGCATTGCTTGAAAAAGTAATGTCAGGTCTGATGTCGGCACTTATGATAATAACAACAGTGCTGACATGTATAACCCCTATTACGGCAAAAGCAGAAGGGTCTAACTATACTCTTATAAGTCTTGGAGAAGAAAAATGGTATGATGATGTGTTTTCTGGCTATGATGATTCCATGGGACACTGGAAGACATATCATTTTACTGTACAGGACGATTATGGGAATGAGTATGAGGCTATATGTATTGAACCGCATAAGGATACACCAAGGGAGAGTGAAACATTTACAGCAACAACAGAGTATGGAACAGATGATATAGAAGCAAGAGCAATGTTCTGGGCTGTAGGAGCTGGATGGAATGATGAAGACTGGGGTGTGCTTAAAGATTATCCTTATGAATTAAGATGGATTATAGCCCATCACACAATTGCCCTTGCAAACGGGCAGGATGACTGGAATACACCTTTAAATGGTAATGGCACATTCTTGGGTGATGGGGAAGGAAAGCTTGGCTGGGAATTGTGCCAGGAGCTTCTTAACATAGCATCCAATATAAGTCCTTCATCTGTAGGATACGAGTGCAGTCTTACATATCTTTCAAATGATTCCAGTACTAATCAGAGTCTTGGACTATATAGTGAAACTCCGGTAAAAGAACTTACCGGAAGTGTAAGATTTCATAAGAAGTCAGCAATGCCATCCATATCAGAGGGTAACAGTTGCTATAGTCTTGCCGGAGCTGAAATATCCGTATATTCAGATTCAGGCTGTACAGATTTGCTTGATACCCTTACGACAGGAGAGGACGGATATACAGGTTATTACAGCACAACATTCAGAGAAGGTGAAAGTGTAACACTTTACTTCAAGGAAACAAAAGCACCAAAAGGTTTCCTTATAAATGATGAAGTGCGTTCGATAACACTTGATTCAGAAGACAGCTACACCGAGACAATAACAGATATGCCAGGCAATGACCCTATAACACTTTTATTATCAAAAAGAACAGCAGACGGACATGGCTCTGGTAACACAAGACTGGAAGGGGCGGAGTACACAGTAAAGTATTATGATACTTTATCAGATACAGACCCGGCACAGACAGGAAGTACAGCTAAGTATAAATGGGTATTTAAGACTGATGCGAATGGTAGAATAAGACTTACATCAGATTATCTTGTAAGCGGTAGTGATGGTCTGATTGTCAACACTGCAGGAAGATACACTTTACCATTAGGAACAATTACTATTCAAGAAAGTAAAGCACCAGAAGGATATCTGATTAATGATACTATATACATAGCACAAACAAAATTGGATACAAATATTGTGGTAACGACAAACCTTCCAACAGATGACAAGGCAGCACAGGAGACTCCGTATGAAGGAACTATTAGCATCCAGAAATTCTTAGGTGGCAGTAATGCAGTAAAGGCTTCTGAACCTGATGCAGAGTTTCAGATTTATCTTAAATCTGCAGGAAGCTATGATGCATCACCGGAAGATTCAAGACAGACAATCACAACAGATGCCAATGGATATGCTATAACAAAGCGTCTTCCATATGGTACATACACAATTCATCAGACCAAAGGTAATAACAAGTACTACTTTATTGATGATATTGATGTGACAATCAGTGATAATAATGCCAATTACCATAAGATTCTTGAAAATACTCCGATAGAATTTTATCTTAAGATGGTAAAAAAGGACGCTGATACTGGCAACACAGTAAATGTAGCAGGCGCAACATTTGAACTGTATGATGAGAACGGCGCAAAGGTATCATTTAAGACAATGACATCAGGCGGTATAAAGACGATTGACAGTTTCACAACTGATGAGAATGGATGCGTATACACTGTTGAAAAGCTGTTAAAGGGCAGCTATACACTTGTAGAGACTAAAGCACCAGAAGGATATGTACTTGATTCAACTCCGGTATCATTTACGGTATCTGAAAACACATATACAGAAGATGGCGGAACTGAAATTGTTGTGGTCGAAAAGGCAGATAAGGCAGTCACAGGACAGCTTACAGTTACCAAGGTCGGTGAGGTGCTTGATAAATGGGATGCCACAACAGCAGACAGTGATAATCACTTTGTCTATAAGAAAGCCAATATCCAGGGTGCGTCATTTACCCTTACTGCAAAGGAAGACATAAAGACAGCAGACAATAACGGATATGCTTACAGGGCAGGTGATGTAGTAGCAGAATTTACTACAGGAGCTGACGGAAGCTCTGTAATAGATAACCTTCCATTAGGAAGCTATGTATTAACAGAGACAAAAGCGCCTGTAGGCTTTGTTATTGATACAGACCCGGTAGATGTTACATTTACATATGCAGGACAGACAGTGGATATTGTTAAGGATTCCAAGACTGTAGAAGATGAAAGACAGAAGATTGCAGTGGATGCAAACAAGACAGATGCTGCAACAATGAACCCTCTTCTTAATACAGTATTTGCCCTTTATGCAGATGAGGATATTGTTAATCATGACGGCACTGTAATAATTAAGAAGGGTGCAATGATTGAGAGACAGACCACCAATGCATTAGGAAAAGCCGTATTTGTTTCGGACCTTCCATTAGGCCATTACATTGTAAAAGAGATAGATTCTCCTACAGGCTATGGAAACAGGTTTGAATCAAAGACAATAGATGCAGCATATAAGTCACAGACTACAAAGGTGCAGACATTTTCATATTTCTTTGAGGACGACCATACAGAGATTGTAAGAACACAGGCAACAGATACAGCAACAGGCACACATCAGGGTGCTTTGAGTGCTGACAATAAATATGTTGTTTACGATCATGTTGAGTGCGACAATCTTTTTCCGGGAAAGACTTATACACTAAAGGGAGCATTAACAGATAAGGATACCGGAAAGACACTTAAGGATATCAATGGAAATGATGTGACGGATTCCGTCACATTTAAGGCAACAGGAGTAAAGCAGACAGTTACAGTAACATTCAGTTTTGAGGCAGAGCTTGTCGGAAAGACACTTGTGGCATATGAAAACATGTTCCAGGATGGAAAGATGATATATACACATGCAGATATTGATGATACAGAGCAGACAGTGTATTATCCTGAAATCCATACAACAGCAACAGATGCTGCCACAAAGACACATACTGCAGCTCCTGATGTAAAGACAACCATAACAGATAAGGTTGATTATAAGAATCTTGTAGCCGGAAACAGTTATGAGATTAAAGGTGTTCTTATGGATAAGACTACAGGAAAGGCACTTCTTGACAAGGACAAGAAAGAGATAACAGCTACAAAGAAGTTTACTGCTAAAAAGCCGGATGGAACAGTTGAACTTGCTTTTACATTTGACAGTTCATTGCTTACCGGTAAATCAGTTGTAGTCTTTGAAGACCTTTATAATGAGAATGTCAGAGTTGCTTTTCATACAGACATCAAGGATGAAGGACAGACGGTTAATTTCCCTGAAATCCATACTACAGCGACAGATAAGACTACAGGAACACATACCGGTGTGGTTGATGAAAAGACCACAATAACAGATAAGGTTGATTACAGCAATCTTACTGTTGGAGAAAAGTATAAGGTATCCGGTGTTCTTATGAACCAGGAGACAGGAGAAAAACTTCTTGATAAGGATGGAAATGCGATTACATCTGAAAAGGAATTTACTGCAAAAAGCCGGAACGGAAGCATTGACATTGAATTTACTTTCGACAGCTCACTATTTGCCGGAAAGACAACGGTAGTGTTTGAAGAACTTTTTAATGAAAAAATTAAGGTTGCCTCACATGCTGATATTAAGGATGAAGGACAGAGTGTACATTTCCCTGAGATACACACTACTGCAACTATTGACAGTGCAAAGAGCATTACGGAAAAAGGAAGCGTAATACTTAAGGATGTTGTTGATTATAAGAATCTTATAGCCGGAAAGACATATGAGGTAAAGGGTGTCCTTATGAATCAGGAGACAGGCGAGAAGTTCTTAGATAAGGATGGAAACGAGATTACAGGTTCAGCATCATTTACAGCACAAAAGGCAGATGGAAGTGTTGATGTAACATTTACATTTGACAGTTCGCTGCTTGCCGGAAATACAATAGTAGTCTTTGAAAATCTGTATGAGAATAATGTCAAAGTTATAGGACATGCAGATATCAATGATGTAAACCAGACTGTTGAGATAGTAAAAACAGGTGATACATCAAATGCATACATATATGCACTGATTGCACTGATATCACTTGCGGTCATGGTAAGCCTTGTAATGATAAAAAAGAGCAGAAATCATAATTAAAATGTGACGGAATCCGTCACAATATCCTTCATTATAAGGATTAAAATATATCACACATTCATGGCAGGTGCTTAATCGCATCTGCCATTTTTAGAAAGGAGAGCATATGCAGTATCGAAATAATGCAGAAGTTCCGTTTAGTGCATATATCACTAATCTTGGAAAATACACAGAGGGCAGAACGGAAGGTGAGTGGGTGGATTTTCCTACTACCAAAGAAAAGCTGCAGGAAACTATGAAGCGTATCGGAATAGGTGACAAGCGGGCTGATGGAACAGTTTATGAAGAAATATTCATAACAGATTATGACTATAACTTACCGGAGCTGGTACAGCTTAATCTTGGTGAATATGAGAATATCAACCAGCTTAACTATCTGGCAAAGAAGATAGATGAGATAGATGATAACATGCAGAGCCAGTTTCAGGCTGCGGCAGATATATATGGTACAAGCATAGACCAGCTCATTAACCTTACAGATAATCTTGATAAATTTACACTCTATGAGAATGTAAAAAATGATGAAGATTTTGGAATGAAGCTAATTAATGATGATGAGAGGAAAGTTCCTGAATGGCTGCAGGATTATATTGACTATGAAGCATATGGAAGAGACGAAGCAATAAACAGGGGCGGTCTTTATTCTGAATATGGCTACATAGAACAGACATCAGACATTGAGGAATACTATAAGGGTGTGGCTGATATTCCGGTAGAAGACTTTGTATTACTTCCTGACGATAAGAAAATGGCAGAAAACATAGAGACAATGAAAGATGTGTTATCTGCTACAGATGCGATTCTGTCAGAACAGAAGCAGACTGCAGAAACTAAAAATGTGACGGAAACCGTCACGGATGATATATCGGAGGAAGTGGATGAAGAACTGGAAGAGCCAGATATTGAACATGGAATATGCATGTAGAAAGGAGATGTGCGATGTTTTGTAATAAATGCGGTACAGAAAATCCGGAAGAAGCAATGTTTTGCAGTAACTGTGGTAACAACATGAAGCAGAGAAGCAATTCCGGCATATTAAAGCTGGAAAAAGCAGAAGCACAAGATGAAAATGTGACGGATTCCGTCACACAGGACAATGATGGCAGTAAGGATGATGGTGTTACTGAAAGCCTTACTCCTGACATGCTTCCTAAAAACACAAAGGCAAAGGAAGAAAAGCAGCTTGCACAGATAGTTGCCGAAATGAGAGCAGAGAATAAGCAGGCAGTACCTAAGAAGGGCTGGTATATATATTCGTTAATGTCTGCCATTCCGGTAGCCGGCTTTATCTTTTTTGCGGCTAAAAAGCGTGAGAAGAATGAGAATAAGAAAAACTTTGCAAAAGCAGGTTTTGTGATTAATCTGATTCTTTCACTGGTGATTCTTATTACTGCCGGATTAATCTTATATTTTTCTTTCGGTGGAAAAATCACACTGCCTAAGAAGCATACAGAAAAGGTGACAGAGGTAGCGGTGGAAGAGACAAAAGCGGTAGAAAGCAGTGCAGTGAAAACATCATCACCCAATGCATCATCAGGTACAGCACAGCAGACAAGTCCGGTAAAAAAGACAGAGCCTGTAAAAAGCTATTCTTATGATAAGAACAGTAAAACATTTACATTTGAACTGAATGGAAATACCTTTAAATATCCTGTCAGTGCAGCGGCAATAAAAGACCTTGGATACATATATGTAAGCAATACACTGTCAAGCGAGACAACAACGCTTGATATGTATACTGATGCATATAAGAGTACGATAATGGTTAAATACAACGCCAAGGCAGGAAATACATCTGACTGCTATGCACTTGCTGCAGAACTAAAGGAAGGTTCAACCTTTATGGGGCTGTCTGCCAGAACAGATTATGCTGCATTAAAGGAAGCCTTTAAAAATGCAGACAGGGAGGTACAGACTGATTACAGGTCTGATACAGGAACAGGAATAATACAGTACATGTTCGGTGACAGAAGAATATCAGTAACAATGAATAACGGATATGTCACAGGAGCAACAATAGAGTAAATTAAAAGAAACGAGGTAAATCAGTATGAGAAGAGGAATAAGTCCGGTCAAAGTATTAGCATTAATAGGAGTAGTTATTATAGCACTTGTGTTGTGCCTGGTATTATCAAGAGTCATAGTTGGTATCAATCCGGCAGTATTAAACAGATGGTTTGGAATGATATTTTTCGTTATGTTTCTTGTAGTTGCAGGCATAGGAGTATTCCTTGTCGGCAGGTATGTAGGCAGGGACAGATAAGATAACAGTAAGTAAGATGTGACGGAATCCGTCTCAGGATGTATTAAAGGGTCTGATACCGGAAAGGTACAGGCTCTTTTTTATTACCGTCAAGCCGTAAGGCAGAAAGGATGATTTTAAATGAAAACACAGAAAATTAAACTTAATGAAACACAGAAGAAGGCAGTACAGTTTTTAATACTGGCTGCACTGGTAAGCGTAATTATATTTGTACCACAGCTTAGGGTTCTTGCAGATGATGGCGCACAGGATGGTGCAGCCATTGTTACAGGAGCATTTAGTAATCTTATAGCAATCGTTACTGCAATGGTAAGCTCAATCGGTGCAATAATCCTTTTATGGGCGTTCTTTGAAGTGGGTGTATCAATGCAGTCACAGGAAGGAACAATGCAGGCTATGGGATTCAAGAGAGTAGGCGGTGGTCTTGTAATGACACTTGCACCACAGCTTGTAAATGCAATTATCGGATAAAAAAGTGTATTGCTGTTTACGTTCGTAAGCAATGCACATATGTTTTACAGAAATAATGCAAGAGTGGCAGGTGCTTAACTTCATCTGCCACTTTAAGAAAGGAGAACCAATGAACATATTAATAAATCCGGTAGCACTGGCGGCAGCTCCGCAGTGGGTAATTGACCTGTTATCCGGCGGCTCGGTATATACCATAGCACAGGAATTGTGGAATTTTGTTATGGGAATTGCTTACACGCTCATGGGTAAAAATGTTACTTCATTTACCACTCCGGCAATTAATGCAATTGCCCAGGCACTTGGCCTTGGGGGTAACATTGGCGCATGGGATTATATAAAGAATACGGCATTTCCATTGTTTCTGTCGATGGGAGCAGTGTTCTTAAATATGTTTACCCTTATAGGTTTCTGCCGGCAGGCAAGCAACCTGAAAGAAGGAATAACAATGGAAGCATGGATAGAACTTTTCATAAAGCTTGTTGTTGCAAATATCCTGATGACAAACTGCCTTGATATAATGCAGGAATTTACCGGCTTTGCAATCACAACAACCAAGGTGCTGCTTCCAAAGGGAGTACCTACTGTAATAGGCGGTGATTATGATGCCGGATTCAGACTGGCAATGCTGATGCTTGCACCTATATATCTTATCATATCCGGTGTATGCTCAATCACTGTTCTTATTGAGATACTTGGAAGATTCTTAAATCTGTTCATGCTGATGGCGGTTGCGCCTCTTGCGCTTTCTACACTTGCAGGAGGAAGAGGACTTGAAAATTCAGCTATAGCGTGGTTTAAAAGCTTTCTTACTAATGCGCTGCAGATAATAATAATAGCACTTGTAATGCAGCTGTGCGCCGGACTTAATGCAGGTCTTACAGGCATGTGTAATACAGGTCTTTTAGCCTCATGGTTTGACGGAGCTGTAGCAGTGATATTATCACTTATATTCATGCCGTTTATGGCAACCGCAGTAAAATCAAGCGACAACTTCTTAAAGAGGGCATTTGATTTAAGATAATTATTGTGACGGATTCCGTCACACAGAAAGGAATGAAAGCAGATGAAAATTAACATAAATAAGGATTTCCTGAAAGAGTATAAAAACGATTTCTGGAAAGGCTTTTCTATGACAGATATTGTACATATTGCAGAAGGTTTTCTATGTGCGGGTGCTGTTGTTGCCGGGCTTGTGCTTGGGTTTAAGATACCGATAACGATAGCGATATATTGTGCAGTGCCTGTAGCTGCACCAGTCATATTCATAGGCTTTTACAAGTATCAGGGCTATTTATCAGTCAAAGAGCTTGTGAAGGAATATATGTATACAGGCAATACTAAAAGACTTCTGTATGAATCGGAAGAGACAGAACCAGACAGAAAATTTCAAATCATAAGAAACATTAACAATAAGGACAAAGCTAAGAGAAAAAGGAAGGGGGCTTAACCGTGGCATTTTATATGAATCCGGCTAAAAGATTCAGCGACAGCATAACACTTACAACAGCGCCGGTAAAAACACCTAAAAATACCAGAGAAGCATTGTTCATTCATAAGGCATATCCTAATGGCATTTTCCAGATTGAAAATAGCAAAGGAGCTGTACTTTATGACAGGTGCTACACATTCACAGACATATCATATGTAAACAAAGATGATGAGGACAAGGCAAATGTCCTTCTTTCATTAATGGATTTTTTAAAGGGAATGAGTACATCATTTAAGATAACAGTGTCAAATCAATATCAGAATATGACACAGTTCGTTAATGATATATTTACCGACATTAACAGAAGTGACTATCCGGAGGTAAGCGAAGGCATAAGCATGTGGATTAAGGAAAAGATGGAAAATTCTGACCTTCATGATTTGAACCGGGTGCTTACGCTTACAATTACAGTCAGAACAAGGACATATGATGAGGCAAGAAGCTATTTTCTTGGAATGGATACAGAACTGGAAAGACTGTTTAGCGCAATGAGAAGCATAATAGTTCCAATGAAGGCTGAACAGAGACTGAATATGATTCGTAATTTCTTCTATCAGGAAGAGAAGAAGGAATATGATTTCAACCATGATGCATTGTATGATGTTATTCCTGTGTCAGTAGACCAGTATAGGGATTTCATGATGTTTAATAATGACACATATGTATCAGTGTTGTTTGCGAGAGACTTTGATACTGCACTTGATGATGGAAAGCTCATACATACAATATCTGATACTTCTTACCAGTCATTCGTTACCATTGATTATGCGCCTGTGGAACACTCTGTAACAAGAAGCATGCTAAGAAGTGCTTATGGTAATAACGAGAGGGCAATAAGCCAGGAAGCGGATTCCAAGAAAAGCAATAATCAGGCTGTTACAGGAATCTCGTATAGTAAGAAGAAAAAGAGAGCAGAGCTTGAAGGATATATGGACCAGCTCGATGATGATTCTGAGGAATGTATACAGGCAGGTCTTTTGGTTGTTGTTACTGCAGGAAGTGAGGATGAGCTTGCTGCAAGAATAGAATCAATGCAGCGTACAGCCAAAAATGTCGGTGCATATCTTGAAACATATAACTATGTGCAGCTTAAGGCATTTAACACAGCACTCCCAACAGGTGTCAGACAGGTAAAGAAGATGAGAAGCTTCTATACATCTTCACTTGTAGCATTACAGCCGTTTTTTGCGCCGGAAGTAACAGAGCCGGGTGGGATATTTTACGGAATTAACAATACTACAAAGAATCTTGTATTTGCTAACAGAAAGTCACTGACATCACCTCAGGGAATAATTATCGGACCGACAGGAGCAGGAAAGAGTTTTCTTATTAAGGAAACAGAAATAACACAGACACTTCTATCCACAGATGACGACCTCCAGATAATAGACCCACAAAATGAAACACAGAATGTATGTGCCATGTATGGTGGTCTGTTCCTTGATTTTACTCCTAAATCAGATATACATATAAATCCTATGGAAGTACCATTAAGTCTGTTTAAAGCCGGCACAAAGAAGGACAGAGAGCTGTTCATAGCAGATGTAACAAAATGGGCGACAAGCTTTACCGAAGCCATAATGAAAAAGATAGTCTATACACAGGAACACAGCAACTTCATTGAGCAGGCAGTACAGAATGTGTATGACAAGGTTTTTAGCCGTAATAATCTTATACAGCCTACAATTAAAGATGTCCGTAAGGAGTTAATGATACTTGAGGATAATAACGAAAATGCTCATGATAAAAAGATTATTCATGAGATGGTAAACTGCCTCTACAGTTATACAGATGGTGTATATGATATGTTTGCATATCCATCAGATGTAGATATAAGTACTTACAGACTTGTAGCATTTGGTCTTAAGAATGTTGATGAAAATTACTGGCAGCCAGTAATGATATCAATTATGTTCTTCCTCTCGATCAGGATGAACTACAATCAGGAGCTGCAGAAAGCTACACGACTTGTTGTGGATGAAACACAGGTTGTAACCAGGAATGCTTCATCAGCACAAATACTTCTTAATGCTGTAATTACATACAGAAAGTTTGGCGGTATTGTTACACTCGCCATGCAAAATCTTACACGAGCATTAGAGAATCCTGACTTAAGAGACATGTTCCAGAATTGTGGGTATAAGATGTTCTTCCAGCAGGTAGGAGAAGATGCGGAAAGGCTTTCAAAAATTCAGGATTTGACCCAGGCAGAATATGATGCCCTAAAAAGTGATAGACCTGGAAGGTCTGTAATGGTATGGGGCAAGAAGGTTATAATTCTTGACAGTCTTATGAGCAAGGATAATCCACTGTATGAAGTTTTCTCTACGAACTTCCATGAGAAAGCGGAAAAGGCTCGAAAGGAAAAAATGAAAGAGGCTGCTTATGGGGATTAATTTTGCTGATGAAAAAGTAAATGTAAAATCAATACCACAGTTTGGTTCGACAAGGAAGATTCTTAATCCGGTTGAAGAAGAAATAAAGAAAAGCGGTCTTAAGATTCCCAAGCCAGAATATGAAAGACTGTCTGTAGAAAATTACATGACAAAGGAAGAATACAAAGCGTTTTCTTCCCTTTCACCTTCACAGCAGAAGAGAGCATTTGAGGTGTTCAAACAGTCTCCTGAATATAAAAGATTTAAGAAGAAGCTGGATGCACAGACAAAAATATTTTCAAAGGATGTGACGGATTCCGTCACATTTTTTGAAAGCAACATGGATACTGCAGGTTCAGATAATACCCGGACCGATAATAAAAAGCGCAGAAGCAATTCACATGAAGATGCAGAAAGCAGAGGATATTCCTTAAGGACTTCTGATGATAATTCAATGAACATAAGCCGTCAGGAAGCATTAAAGACTTCAACAGAGAGTGCAGAAAATGCAGGAAAGCAGGCGGCAACAGCAGCCAGAACCGGAGCAAAAACAGCGGCCCAGACCGGAGCTGCCGCCGGCACCGGAGGAGCAAGTGAAGTGGCAAAGGCGGCCACGGAGGCAGTTAAAAAATATTCTGATACATTAAAGGAAGCTGCAGCACAATCTGAATCAGAGCCTGCGGATTACGAGACAGAACATTCATCTGATATTGCAATATCAAAATCAGATATGGGAGTTATACAGAAAATAACAGCGGTAATCATGGCATTTGCAGCAGCTTTAATATCACAGCTTGGAATTGTTTTTATTCCACTGCTTATCGTGTTAGCTGTTGTTATAGTGATTGTTTCGCTTCTTGTTGCACTTATATCATCAATTGCCGGAGCTGTTAGGGACGCATCATCTGCACAGGTCATTGCAGGATTATACAGACAACTTTTATCAGATAATACAATAAGCTATTCTGATGAAGTAAAAGATGCTGCAGCAAATGAAAAGATAGAAGACTATGTGAATTATCTTATGGCAATAATGGAAGTTGAATCACATGGAATAGGAACTGATGTAATGCAGTCCTCAGAATCTGCAGGGCTTCCCCCTAACAGCTTTAAGACACCACAGGAGTCGATTGCACAAGGTTCAAAATATTTTGCTTCATGTGTCATGAAAGCAGATGAAAAGGAATGTGATATAAATACTGCAATACAGGCATACAATTATGGAATGGGATTCATTGATTATGTAGCAGAAAATGGAAAAGTGTACACACTTGATTTAGCAATCGCATTTGCAGAGGAAAAATCCGGAGGCAGACAGGTTGATTATAAAAACCAAATAGCCATTGATTACAATGGCGGCTGGCGTTATGCCTACGGAAATATGTTTTATGTACAGCTTGTTAATCAGTACATATACAATTATAAAAATACAACGGTGCAGAAAATTGTTGACGAAGCAATGAAATATTCCGGCTGGGATTACATATCTGGTGGAAGCACTCCTGATGATGGAGGCTTTGACTGTTCAGGTCTAGTACAATATGTTTACGGTCAGGCAGGCATAGATTTACCGAGACTTGAAAAGGAACAGTTTGAAGTTTGTGAAGAAATTGAAGCAGACAAGGCAGAGCCGGGTGATTTGATTTTTTATAAAAATGAAACCTCTGATGGGGAGATAGGACATGTGGCAATCTACCTTGGAAACGGAAAAGTTTTTGAAGCAGGAGACCCGGTTGGAATATACAGTGCAACAGATGAGTGGCATAAAACGAACCAGCTTCATGTCGGAAGAGTGAAAGGAATTGAAGATGCTGGCAGTGAAAGTGATGATTAAAAGTGAAAGGACTAAACGGACATGACAGATAAAATTTTAGCAAAGATTAATACAGAATATGAACTGTTCTTTATGCAGATGATGAGCTGCACAAAAGAACTTTTGTACTCACGAAGCAGAGAGATTGAAATGAAAAAAACTATCACATCTTTCTTAAGAAACGAGGTGAAAAATAATAAAGACATCAAGCTTATAAGGATGAGTACATCAATCAATCTTCTTGACGAGTTTTACAGATATGCAACAGACCATGAAGATATTTCTCTGGATGAAGCAATGAAAATTTATATAAAAAATTACACGGATTAATTTAAGCCCCCCCTAAAAAAATCGGAAGATTTTTTTAAGAAAATATTTAAGACCTTTTTCAAGAAGACACAAAAACCGGAGCGCAGATTTTTAAAATCAGCGTTCCGGTTTTTAGAAAATTTAAGGAGAAAATTTTCATGAGGAAAAATAAAAGTGTAATAAAAAAATGTAAATATCTGTGCCATGTGCTGTGCCAGAGGGTCTTAGGGATACTCCCTAACAAGGTTGCAAGCCACTTTTTAAGGGGCGATTTTGTATGACAAAATGCGTATCTTGCAAAAAGAAGTAGGAAAAATTGTGGAAAAAGTGTAACAGAGGGCGAAAATGTAACAAAATCTGTTACACGCAGTCAGGCTCTGTGTTACAGGGGTGTAACAAAAATGTAACAGGGTGTAACAGTGTAACAGGCATGTAACAAAAATGTAACAGCACATGTTACACATTTTGTAACAGATGTAACAGGCAACGATAAGAAAGGAGACAGTGAAAATGTCAAGGTTAGTAAGAGTATCTGATGATATCTACAGTGCGTTAGAAATCATGCAGCCGGATGGGTGGAGCATGCCGAAAACAATTGATGCAATGCTCCGTCCTGTTATCAATGCAATAAGCAGAGTGGTAACAGAAAATGGAGATTCACAAGAAGAATTTCCAGTGAGGGTTAAGAAAATTACAGAAGAAATTATTGAGGTTCTTCCACAGGTTCTGTCACAGGATGAAGTGAAAAATGATTCGGAAATTTTTGAAGAACCAGATGAAAACATTTCATCAGAGGAACTGGAAATTGTCTATGAAGAAATCGAAAAGCTAAAACAGAAGGTAAAAAAAATTGAAGAAAAATTATCTGGCGGCTGCATTGAAAATATATCCGAACCGGAGAAAAATCTTCTAAAACTTTTTGCAGCCACACCTACAAAGGAGTCTCCCAGTTGTACCGGATTCTTTGGAGAGCCGTATGTAGAAGCTGCACCGGATGAGATAAGATATTATACGCAGTATGTAACGAAAAGGATTCCGGCAAGCCTCCCATCCAGCAACGGATGGAACAACTTCTGCTGGACACTCGATATAGAAAAGCATCAGGGAGCATTGCTTAGAAATGCAGAAAATATAATTGCAAAGTTTTCAGTTCCTGATAAAAAGATAATGATTACATCTGATGAAATGGTGTTCGTCTGGTATGACTTTGAAGGAACATTTGATGAAATGATTGCAGAGTGTGAGAAGCGTGTTGCGAAAAAATATGCAGGAAGGGAAACACTTTGGATTATGAAAGGATTATCACATATGACAACACCACAGCGTGATGAGTTAAGATTCAGACAGCAGATAGTAAATAATGAAATGAGAAAGAGAGGATTAAAAGAATATGACACTGTCAGCATTATCTAAAAAGATTGAAAAGGTTGAAAATGAAATCAGTAAATATCAGAAAATTATTTCTGACAAGAAAAAGGAACTTGCTGAATTGAAAAAGCAGCAGCATCTGTTACAGGTGCAGGAAAAACAGAAGATGGGAGAGAACTTCATTTCCACTCTGGAAGAAAAACTTGGAACAGAAGTGACAGACGAGATGCTTAAGAAATTTCTTGCGATTGCAAACGAAAACGCAGGTGAAAGTTCAAAAGTTTCTAATGAAAATGATGATAATAATTCTGAAAGCATTAATGAAAGCACGACAGAAAATATGACGGACTCCGTTACATATAATCATCAGACATACTAAATAAATTGCATGATAAAAATGGGATGGCAGAAATAAATGCCATTCCATTTTTTACTGCAGGAAGGATTGATGTATGGATAAAAAGGAAGGTCGGCACAGCATAAGAATCATTGTGCGCATGACAGAAAATGAATACGAAAAGTTTGATACACTTTATAAAAAAGCGAAAGAAAAATCGGACGGATTAAGAAAGAGTGACTTCATGAGGTCGCAGCTAATTTATGAAAATAATGAAAGACAATTGAAGGAAATCATGAACGAACTCCGCAAGCTACGCACAGAATTTCATCAGGGGTTATTAAGACTTACCGCATATAATGACAAGGAATCTGTTGAACACATGAAAGAACTTCTTACCCAGGCTGATGAAAAGATAGATGATATTAAAATAAGACTGGAGGCAGTAGATGGCGACAACGATACTTAAAAATATAAAAGAAGCTGCAAAGGGAAGACCATCACAGCATCTTATTAATTCAATTAAATACATAATGAATCCTGATAAAACAGAAGGTGGTCTGTGGGTAGGAAGCAATGCAGGGGTTACTCCTGATGAAATATACGACTGCATGATGAGTACAAAAAAAGAATATGGAAAAGAGAACGGCAGGCAGGGATATCATTATGTAATATCATTCCCTCCTGGCGCATGTGATGAAGCTACATGCTTTAAAGTCGGAAAAGAATTTTGTGAAGCATATTTTGGTGATGGTTACGAATATGTCTTTGCTGTTCATAACGACCATGAACACATGCACTGCCATATTGTATTTAATTCTGTCGGAAGGATGGACGGAAGCAAGTACAGATATGTAAACGGAGACTGGGAGAAATACATCCAGCCAGTCACGGATAAGATAACAGAAAAGTATGGGCTTGGAAGACTTGAGTATGATAAATCTTCAAAGAGAAAAGGAAAATCCTATGCAGAACATTCTGCAGGAAAAGCAGATAAGTTTACATGGAAAAAGATAATAAGACTTGATATAGACATGGCGGTGTCCGTATCAAATAATCTGCATGAATATTTTGAAGAAATGAGAAGAATGGGTTATGACATTCGCATAGGCCAGTCTGAAAAGCATGGTGATTATATATCATATCATCATCCGGCAATGAAAGAGGTTGATGGAAAGACTTCCAAGAGAGCTAGAAGGGATTATAACTTAGGACCGGGTTATACATTTGCAGATATTAAGAGAAGAATCATGCAGCCGGATAAAGATATAATTCCACCTGATACCGTATATGTAAAGGATAGGCTTACTACTATTACGGAACACAAGGACTCAAGATTTCAGGTTTGTGCAATAATGCGTTACGGACAGGCAAGCCAGTACCACTATTTTGATTTGCAGCTAAAAGAGCAGATAAGGGTAAGACAGGATTTGATCGGAATCGATAAGCTGCTTGAAGAATGTAATTACATTTTGGATAACGATATAAAGAGCGTGGAACAGGTGAAGGAAAAACTGGATGCAGTAAAGCAGGAGATAAAGACAGTAAAGGATTTAAAAGGCGACAGGACATATTCTGATGCAGATATTAGTGTAGACGATTTAAGAGTAAAAAATGAGTATGAAGACATCTACAGAAAACTTATTAATGCCAGGGCAGAAATGACAGATGAAGAATACGAAACGCTGTCTGACAGGCTGGAAGAAATAGAAGCAGCTTATCCGGACATTGTAAAAGGAAATTTAACATCTGCCTCTGAATATGATAAAAGACTTGAAATGCTCTACGCAGAAAAGAGAATACTTTCAAGAATCATAAAGGAAGCAGATGTGACGGAATCCGTCACGCAAAGACCGCCGGTTAAAATCACTGCTGAAAGGTCAATGAAAAATACAAAGGCAGTTCAGGATAATATATCAAAGCAGGCATCCGAAAATGTGATGGAATCCGTCACACAGAATGTACCGAAAGGGGGATTATAAAATATGGAACTTACAGAGGAACAGAAACTTGTAACAGGAATAGCAGATTATTTTAATATTGAAGTACCGGATATCATATCTGAATATGTGACGGATTCCGTCACGGTGCAGAGAATGATATATGCAATAGTAACGGTCAGGAGTACAGACAGATTAAAGCGGCTTTATAATTCTAATAAAAATTCGTTTTATGATGCAGTACAGAATTATAATTCAGATGCATATATGGAAAGTGACAAGCTGGCTTCCCAGATAAAGGAAGCTAACGACCTTGCCGTTAAAGTAACGCAGGCAAATATTGAGATAAGAGACCTGTTCCAGAATCAGGTCAAGGCTGCATATGATAAGGAGAAGGAAACACAGAAGAAGCTTATGGAGCAGTACCAGCTTACGCTTAATGAAAAGGAAAGAGCCTACAAACTTATGATGACACAGCGTGATGAGGCACGACAGGAAATAAAGAATCTTGAATATAAGCTTTCACAGGCACAGGACAGAATAAATATGAGCAGTGCAGCTTCTGCAAAAGATGAAGCTGATAAGAAAACAGGCAGATTACACAGACTGTTTGAGAAAAGAAAAAGGAAGGATGAAAATGCAGCTTACATATATGATGCATTTGTAAAAGAGATTGCAACGGATAAACGCTTTTCTGCAGAACAGAAAGACTTCCTGATGCGATGCATGGAAGATGGTATTGCATATGAAGAAATAAGAAGAATCGCAAGACCGGAGCTGGATGTTGAAATGATGGAACGCCTGGCGAATTACTACAGGAAAAAGATAAAATAACCTTGTAAAATATTGCAAAAACCCTTTCAATTTCCTTGTATGTATTCAAAATAGAATTTTTGATACAGATTGTACCAAACTGGACTAGATTGGACTAATTAGATATGCTACTCTATACTTGCATTAAGTGTAAGGAACACAGATAAATAAGACTAAATGAGACTGGATGAGACTAATTAGATGTGTTACATTATACTTGCAAGAAGTATAAAAAGAGGATTTAAAACAGGTGTGAATCTGCTTAGGCAGGTTTGCACCTTTGTTTTAAGTCCTTTTTTTATGCAAAAATGTGACGGAATCCGTCACAATTATTATCTAATCCAGACAGAAAGGACGGTAAATTTTATGACAAAGAATGAAGTAATCGAATTAGTTAAAAGTGGAAGATTAAGAGGTTTCCTGCCGCCGGAAATGGCACAGTATGAGGTTAATGTAGAGCAGATGGGTTCATACACAGGAATCGTTCTGGTTAATCCTGAACAGAAAAGCGCTGCATACCCTGTATTTAATCTTGACAGGGCAATGGAAAGACTGCAGTTTATTGATTCAGAGGAAGAAGTGGCAGAATTGCTTGCAGGAAGCATGAACCGATTCATACAGGCTGCACCACAGAGCAATATTGATATTGAAGGATTAAGGGAGAAGTTATCAAGCTATGAGGCTGCAAAGCCTTATATATTCATGGATGCCGTATCACATAATTACAGCAATGACAGAGCTGTTGTATATGAAAAGAACGGCATGAAGTTTGTCCCTAAACTCATGGTATCCAACGGAACGCAGGAGAGGTCAGTGTCATTAATACCAAAGGAATGGCTCTTAAGGCAGGGAATAAGCGAAGAGAGACTTATCCAGGATGCCATATCAAACACAGCAAATGTCACATCTGTATCAATAAATTCCATGAGTGACATATTTTCTAACATGAATGCTGATTTTGAGATTTCAGCTATGCCAGAGACAATGCTTGTCGTAACCAACGCAAATAAAACAGGAGGCGCATCTCTTATTCTGGATGATAATGTAAGACAGAGAGTATCAGAGCTTTATGGCGGTAATGACTTCTTTGTTATTCCTTCATCCATCCATGAAGTTATAACACTTCCTGTTGGTAATACTATATTAAGTCCTGCGAGTACTTTTAGTCCGTTCCAGCCAGATTCTGAAACACTGCAGTCAATCATGGAAATGGTATCCGAGGTTAATGAAACGCTTGAGGATGAGGAAATATTAGGATATTCGGTAAGCATATATGATGCAGATAAACATGAGCTTGAAAAAGGTACAGAATACTGCATCAATAAGCAGATTGACAAGGTAAGAAACTTAAGAATCAATGAACTTAAAGAGATGGGAGAAATACAGCCGGATATCAAGCCGGATAATGATAATCCTAAATTATAATGTGACGAGTTGCGTCACATTGTGACGGAAACCGTCATAAGCACATATCAATATTAATCAAGGGGCAGGCATGTAAAATTGTCTGTCCTTTTTAAGAAAGGAGCGTATATGGACAAAAATGTATATGGAAGCCTGATAAGCAGGTTAAGACAGGATAACAACATGACAACACAGGAGCTTGCTAATATTCTTCTTATTACACCAGAAAAAATGATGAGAGTGGAAGCCGGGGAAGAGATACTGACAGACAGCGAGCTTGCGCTGTGTGCCAATGTACTTGACGCATCAAGTGCCGCTTTAAGGAAAGGTGAGTACAGACCGAGAACAACAGCGGCAGAACTGGAAGAAAGCCTCGGAAAGTTTCAGGAGCTTTATAAGGCTGCGGCAAAATCAGAAGCAGCCATACTGGATATGCTGCAAGAGCTTAATCCATCCGAGAGATACCGGGGAAGATATCTTGATGAGCAGACGGCAACAAGGACGGCTGGTTTTGCAATATATGACAACCTGGTTGCTGATTATGTCCGTGATGAAAAGGGTGAGCCTCTTATGTATGCAACAGCAAAGGAAGCTTTTCAGGCGGTAAAGGAGCTTGAAGAAAAATATGAGCAGGAAAAGACTGCATCCGAAAATGTGACGGAATCCGTCACAACTGATATCACGGATGGAATCAGTGCAGACAGTGAGAATACACCTGATATGACTGATGAATCTGATATTGAACAGACCACAGGAATGAGAATATAAAATGTGATGGAATCCGTCACGGAAAGGAAATGACAATGAGTGAATACAGCAACAGCATTTATGCTGACTATGGGAAAATTGCAAGAGGCATGAAAATGTACTTTAAGATAAGCCAGCCGGCAATGTATGCAACAATAAAGCTTATACAGTTCATGGCAAGGGGTGTAAAAGCAAAGTTCTTTGACAAGGATATCACAGAAAATTTCACAAAGTTTCTTAAGGAGACAGGCGGTGATTACAGCATATTCAGAGTTCCGTTCAAGGAAAGTGATACCAGAGAAGCTGCGATAGGAAATATTAAAAATTATCTTGATAAAGCAGGTGTGAAATACTGCATACTGGAATCTGTAAATGATGAGGATAAGGCGGTGCATGTAAGCATTGCCAGAAAAGATGAGCAGAAGTTTAATGTAATGTTTACTGACTATATCAAGGCAAACCTTACATCTGATAAGGAACTTAATTCAAACGACCTTATTAATCTTACAAACGGTAAGACAACAATAGTGTCTGTTCCGGATGCAGCCCTTGATGTAATGAAAAATGCACTTACAGAAACGAAAGTAAATTTTGCAGAGCTTCCTGACCTTATACCGGATGATGGAGAAAAGCAGTTAAGGGTTGCTACGGCAGACTTAAATACAACAAAGCAGTGCTATGAGAGCTATAAACACTCTCTTATAAAAAATGCTTCTGCAGATGTGACGGAATCCGTCACAAATGTACCGGATATGAAGATATACTCCGAAGATGATTATTTAAACACTGCAAGAAGAAGCCCGGATGAGTACATGGAGTCTGCATCAGATGAAATTAAGGCACAGATAGCAGAGTTTGAACAGCTTGAAGTAACAGAAGCAGAGAAAGCCATGCAGAAATGGGATATGGAAATACAGGACAGCAAGAATGTAAACTGTCAAGCACTAAGAGGCAACATGGCATTTTCGGAAATATCCATTGATAAGGAAACACTTGTTGACCGTAACAATATTAATGCACAGCTTGAGCAGAGATTTCCTAACTTCTTCTTCTGTACAGTGCCGGGAACTAAGGGAGAGCAGACATTAATGCTTCCAAAGAATCAGGTATTTGCTGTAAATGATGCAGATAAGGCAAGATATGTTGCATTTGTAAACAACCAGAAGCCTGTGAAATTATGGGTAAAAGGTGAGCCGGATGGCGGAACTACATACAAGACCGGAAAAGAGTTGTTTGAAAAATTCGATAAGCACGACAACAATGCTGAACTTACCAGAAATATATCGAAGGCACTTGAAGCTGCTCCAGTGCCAAAAGCTGCCCCAGTAAAGTAATTTTAAATGTGACGGAATCCCACAATGCAACACTACTGTCACAATGTAACATTGATGTCACATGAGAGGAGGATAAATCATGGATATATCAGATGACAAGATGAATGTATATAAAGACCTTGCAAGAAAATGTGAGAGCTTTGAACTGTTTAAGTGGATTGTCGGAGACAAGGAATCCTGGATGACCGAAGCAGGAAAGGCAGAGACAGAAACAATGCTTAAGACAATCTACAACGGAGTACATATTACAGACAAGCAGAGACTGTTCGTGGATATGGACGGAACACTTGCAGAGTTTAAGACTGTGGATACACTGGAAACACTATACGAAAAAGATTACTTCATTAACCTTAAGCCTAATGAAAATGTCTTAGGAGCAATAAAGCAGCTTATTGCAGATAATGATTTTGATGTATATATACTGTCTGCATATCTGACAGACAGCCGCTATGCACTTGAAGAAAAAAATGCCTGGCTTGATAAATATCTGCCGGAGTTGCCGCGGGAAAAGAGACTCTTTGTACCATGCGGAACAGACAAGAGCGTTGCAGTTCCGGGGCTTATAAGACCAGATGACTACCTGCTGGATGACTATACCAAGAATCTGTCAGAATGGGAGCCTCCGGCAAGGGGAATAAAGCTGATTAACGGAATCAATCATACTAACGGAACATGGCAGGGAGATAAGATACAGTTCACACATGCACCGGAAGAATTAAGCAGCATGATTTCAGATGTCATGAAAGGATGGACACATTTTTATGAAGACAGGATTGTGACGGATTCCGTCACAATGCACAGCACAAAAAATGACAACAGGAGTGAATATGATATTGAGATAACAGAGGTTCTGCAGAAAGTGGTAAGCACGAAAGCTGCAAGTCTGCAGGAAGCAATACAGGATGTTGAGGAGCAATATCATAATTCAGAAATCATTCTTGATGCAGATGATTTAAAAGAAACTACCATTGAGGCAGCCCATCCGCAGCTGGATGAGGAAATAACAACAGATTTAAGAGGTATTTTTTTGTGATGTAAAAATCCAGTGTGACGGAATCTCGTCCTAATGTGACGGAATCCGTCACATGTGAGATAGGAGGATGATAATATGTTAGATGTAAAATACGCAGGTTTTGGCGGATATATGGAAGTTCCCTGTTATGAAGATGAAAACGGAAAGCTGTATTTCGATGAGAATAATGGAATAGGCGGTTTAAATCTATATACAGGAGCATATAGGGATGAGTTCGGGGATATCTTAGGAGAGCCAGATAAGAAGGTAACAGAAGATGTAAGATGTGCAGAGCCGTTTGCAAGACATACAAGGGAAAATGATTACCGGATGCTTGGCAGGCTGAAACAGGATTGTGAATATTTCCTTGGGTACGGAGCTGGAAATGAAGATGCACTGTACTATAAGAATGTTGCGGCTCATTGTGATGCAATGGAAAAGCTGTGGAACTCATTTTCAGAAGCTGATAAACCGGAATGGCTTTCAATGGAAGATATAAATGAGTACAGGCATGTAATGACCAAAGCACTTGAGGATAAAGAAAAGAACAACCTTACGGCATGTGTTGATGGGCTTACAGCAGCACTTGACGCATCAAATAAAGTGCTTGAAGCATCACAGAATACAGAAACAGAAGTGACAAAATCTCGTTCCAATGTGACGGAATCTCGTCCTAATGTGACAGATTCCGTCACATGTGAAATGCAGGAAACGGAAGAAGAATATAAAGAAGAAGCAATACCAAGATTATAAGGCAGGCACATAAAAGTGTCTGTCTTTTTGTATGGAGGAATAAGCAAATGGATATCCAGATAACCAGACTTAAAGAGTACATAGAAAAACAGCCGGAGGATTTCTTTGTAACGGCAGACCTCACAGCCCTTACAGATAAGATGGATGGGATAGACAGGAAAGAGGTGAAGGAAGATGAACATAGATACAGTTAAGGCGCAGGAGAATCTTGATGAACCTGAAAAGGCGTTTGAACTGGATAATGTAGCCGTAAGACTTGTAAGAAGCAGAGAACCACTTGTGTCAGATGAACCATTCAGCAATCCAGACAGCGTTGTAAGGGCACTGTCAGAACAGATGAGGGATTTTGACAGAGAGGTGTTAGGAATAATAAATCTTGACAGCAGAATGAGACCGATAAATGTAAGCTTTGTATCTGCCGGAGCTGTGAATGGTACATTGTCACACCCAAGAGAGATATTAAAAGCCGCAATATTATCCAATGCGGCAAGCATGATGCTCATACACAATCATCCAAGCGGATATCTCATACCAAGCAAGATGGATGTGCAGATGACAGACCGCATGATTCAGCTGTGCGACATGGTTAATATTCCTCTGATGGACCATATTATTGTGGGTGGGGATAAGGAAGAATATTTCAGCTTTTCAAGCCAGAAGGTACTGCCAGAAGCAGATAATTATTTTACAGAAAATTATCTTAATCTTGAATTTACCATGCGGCCGGAAAGACAGGATAAAGAGCTGCCTGATGATTACAATGGACTTATGCCTGTAATAGAAGAACCGCAGGCTGCATACAACCGTGAAGACCGTGTAAAAGAAATAACACAGCAGCTTGAAGATGGAATAAAAGATATGTTTACCAGTGAAAAATACATGGGTTATCTAAACACAATGTCTAAATTCCACGGATACAGCCTTAATAACACGCTCCTTATTGCAGCACAGAATCCGCAGGCTTCACTTGTAGCGGGCTTTAAGTCATGGGAAAAGAACTTTGACAGACATGTAAAAAGAGGAGAAAAAGCAATAAAGATACTAGCCCCAGCTCCTTATACAAGAAAAGTTCTGCATGAAAAGGTAAATCCTGATACCGGGGAAATAATCCTTGATAAGAATGGTAATCCGGTAAAAGAAGAAACAGAAATAAAGCTCACATCATTCAGGATTGTGTCCGTGTTTGATGTCTCCCAGACAGAAGGTAAGGAACTGCCAAGCATGGCACATGATCTTGAGGGCAATATAAATGATTACCTGCTGTATATTCAGGCACTTAAAGAAGCATCAGGTGTTCCTATTCACTTTGAGGAAATAGATGGTGATGCTCATGGGTATTATAACCGGGCAACAGACAGCATAGCAGTTAAATCAGGAATGAGCGAAAGTCAGACCGTCAAAACAATGATACATGAGATAGCACATTCAATACTGCATAATGACAATGTAGCTGATGCCGGAGAGAAGAACAGAAGGACAAAAGAGGTAGAGGCTGAAAGTGTTGCATATACAGTATGCAAACATTTTGGCATAGATACCTCCGATTATTCATTCGGTTATATAGCCGGATGGTCGGCAGATAAGGAGTTGAGTGAGCTTAAAGCCTCACTAGAAACAATAAGAAAGACTTCATCAGGTCTTATAACCGGCATTGAAGAGAAGCTTGAAAAGCTAAGACTTGATAAAGATATGAATGTATCAGAGCAGGCATCTGAAAATGTGATGGAATCTCGTCCCAATGTGACGGAATCTCATCCCAATGTGACGGAATCCGTCACAGGTGAATTACAGCACAGCAGGGATATGATGATAGCAGCTCTTGGGAGTACAGGTGACCTTCTTTCTTCATATGAAAATAAAGCTTCTGGGAATGTGACGGAATCCGTCACAGTTGTAGCAGAAGAAAAAGCCGGATATGAGAGCCGTATGCCTGTCAGGAAAGCTATAGAAAACAGAGAACATACATATCATAGTGCATATGCAGATATTGGAATGGTACTTGATAACTATACTACAGATGAATTAATAGAATATCTTAAGAATAATGAGCCTGGCGGGGAAAGTTCATTAAGAAACTATGTGGAAAGCCAGATAATAGGTGCGCAGATTAACAGGGAGCGTTACCAGTCAGAAAATAATATTGTGACGGAATCCGTCACAAAAGATATGCCTGATGAGCCTGATATCAAACAGGTGGCAGGAATGAGAATATAAAATGTGACGGAATCCGTCACGGAAAGGAAATACATGTTTACTAAGAATAAAGTACAAATAAGTACCTATATGGTGATGCTTATACCATTTGTGTTGCTGGGAATATTTGCATCCGGGCTTTTTTCATTTTCGGATTTAACCCTGATGAATATTGGGGATAAAGTGATGTATCTTTTATATCACATTTGGGAATACAAGAGATTCTTTAACGAAAAGACAATGATGTGCATTGGCTGGTCGGTTATATTATGGGTTTTTCTATGCTCATATATCATGTATCATTTCAGGGATTTTCACTCTGATATTCAGAACGGAAGTGAAGAATGGGCTGACCCATACGAAGTAACTAAGCGCAGGGCTAATCCTGATGATTCTTTAAATAGAATAATTTCTAAAAATGTGAAGATAAGTACGCAGGGTGAGGGTGCTCCATCTAATAATAATATGGTGGTTGTGGGTTCATCTGGTAAATATAAAACAACATCTATAGTAATTCCTAATTCGCTTAATAGTAGTGCAAATCAGATAACACTAGATGTAAAAGGAGAAATAATGTATAAACTTGGATTGTATATTACCAAGATACAACACAAAACAATAAGATGCTTGAATTTAAAATATCCAGAATTATCTGACAGATACAATCCATTTGCATATATAGAATGTGAAGAAGATATTATTAATCTTATCGAAAATATATATGATTCTCTTACACCACCAGATGCTATGGTTAATGACCCATTCTGGCCAGAAGGAGCAAAGTTATACTTGCAATCCCTTTTTTACTATGAGTGGTGGTATGCGAAAAAAGAGGGAAGAAAGGGAAGCATCAATAATATTCTTATCCTTATAAATGATGAAACTAAAAAAGATACTACAATAAAGGTACAAAAAGGACAACAACCTCCATCTTACTTGCAACTTAAAATGGATAAGCTTGCCAAAGAAGATTCACCAGATAATCCGGCAGTTAGAGATTATAGAAAACTGAAAGAGGGGGCTGCTGAAACTGTACGGTCAATCATTATTATTGTTAATGCAAAATTGAAACTATTTGAAACGGCTGCTTTGAAGCGCATATTTGAGGATGATGATATGAATTTGCGAGAGTTTGGAACGGGAGTTGGTGGAACGCTAGAGAATCCATCTAATAATAGACTTGTATTGTTCATATGCGTTGATGACAGAGAGAAATCATTTCATTTCATTGCTTCTATGTTGTATACCCAGGTATTAACAATATTATGCAGAATGGCAGATGATGATTTTAAAGAAAACGGTGGAGCTTTACCTATTCCATTGGAAATGCTTCTAGATGAGTTTTACGCTGGCGCAAAACCTTCAAATACAGTGGAGCTTATGGGTGTAATAAGAAGTAGAAATATAAGTATGATTCCGATTCTTCAGTCAACATCTCAGCTTAAAGACCTTTTTAAAGCTGAAAAAGCTGAAATAATATATGACAATGTTCCAGTATTATGTTTTTGTGGTGCAGGACAAGGCGCAATTGAATCACATAAATATATATCAGAACTGCTCGGAAAAGCCACTATTGATACAATAGGAGATGGTAAACACGGAAGCTCTTATAATAGTAGTTATAATAAGGCTGGAAGAGAACTTATGACTCCGCAGGAAATTAAAAGGATGGATAAAAAACACTGTATAATTTTTATGGAAGATGAGTATCCAATATATGATAGAAAAGCGCTGCCGTGGGAGGATAATGGAGCAAGTCGAAAAGAAATAAGAAGATGCAAGCGTCTACATAGAAAAAATCCTAATATACAAATCCCAAGCAGAAAGTCAAAATATCAGATAGCTATGGAATTAAATGAAGCAAGTAAAGATAAAGGCTATGTTCCAGCTCCAAAATCAATGATAGACCCTCACACCGGAATATATGTAACTATCAATAGTAATTCTCCTATTGAAGAAACATCTGAACTTCCTGATGATGCACTTGTAATAGATATGACATCAGAAGAGTTCTTATATCAAAAGCTTGGAAATAATAATGCAGAGGATGATATAACCGCTGCAGTAAGCGAAGAAATTAAGCGACTGTATGAGTTAGACCGTCAGAGCAGGCAACCGATGAAAAAAACTACAAGAAAAACAACTAAGAAGAAGGCAACGGAAAATGTGATGGATTCCGTCACATCTGCGAGTGTTCCGGCAACAATAGAGGACGGAGTTGTTATGTATTTCAATTCGTTTAGCGAACAACAGAAAGACCTTATCAATAAGGCTATAGTAAACAGGATGCCTGATATATTCATACGGCAGATGTTTACAATGAATTATGATGATATGAAGGAGTTCTTCGATTCATACAATAAATAAAATGATATGCAAATGTGACGGATTCCGTCACATTTGCATTTCACAATTGAACTACAGGTTTATTGAAATATATTTGAATAAATATTATTATATGATTGAGATATAAGACAGCTAAAAACAATAACAGGCGAGGTGTTATTTATATGCGTAAAGGTTATAAAGAAATGACCTACACAAAGCGTATTGAGCTGGAGACACTATTAAAGGCTGGCTATTCAGTAATTGAGGCAGCCAGAATGTTAAATGTATGCGAAAAGACAGTGTATAATGAACTGCACAGGGGAAAATATACACATACAAAATCCGACTTAACAACACAGACGAGGTATTCAGCACAGATAGCGCAGGAGAAAAGAGATTACAATGTTTCCGCAAGGGGAACAATACCCAAAGTACTAAAAGATAAGAAGCTTGCAAAGGCAATCGAGGAAAAGATTGTTAATAAGGGCTACAGCCCGGAAGCAGCAATTGAAACAATGGTCCGCAGTGGGGAAATGGATAAATATGAAGAATCCGTATGCGTCAAGACGGTGTACAACAGTATTGACAAAGGATTCTTTACGAAGATTACCAACAAAGACCTTCCTGTAAAAAGGAATAAGAATAAGAAAGATTACAAGAAGATTCACAGAATTAAGAAAGCTTGTGCAGGAACAAGCATAGAAGACAGACCGGAAGACATACTCGAAAGAGAGGAGTTCGGACATATGGAGATGGATTCAGTGATAGGAAAGAGGGAAAAGGGCAGTACTCTTCTTACAATAATAGAGAGAAAGACGAGAAACATTATTGTAAAGAAGCAGCCGGATAAGACATCAAAATCCGTTGTTGAAACTCTGGATGAGCTTGAAAGAGAGCTGGGAGATGTCTTCTATAAGCTGTTTAAGACCATAACAGTGGATAATGGTACTGAATTTGCAGACTGTGAAGGGATAGAGAGAAGCTGCGTATATCCCGGAAAGAAGCGTACAAAGGTATATTACTGTCATCCTTATGCTTCATGTGAGCGTGGCTCAAATGAAAACGGAAACAGAATGATACGAAGGAAAATCCCTAAAGGAACAAGTATCAATGGCTATTCAAAAGATGAGATACAGCAGATAGAGGACTGGGTTAATGAATATCCAAGGAGAATGTTCGGATATAGAAGCTCCAAGGACTTATATAAAGAAGAAATGAAATACCTGATTTAAAGCCGTGTAACTTAATAAACTTTTTTTGACTGACTTTCAGCCAGTCTTTTTGTCGTGCCATTAAATCTTAAAAACAGAGGAAATAAGCCTCTATAGACTGATTTTTATGTATAGTGTAAGTATAAAAATATTTTAGAAAAAGTTGTAAAAAAAGCTTGCAATTTTCATTTTTGAAACTTTTTGAAAAAAGTTGTTGACAATATGTGTA
>ULWV01032990.1_pt1 | contig 28812 bp, 22 predicted proteins | sample 1960651 | NCBI WGS metagenome assembly ULWV01 (sample SAMEA4835820, study PRJEB28245) | human gut metagenome | biome: gut microbiome; material: fecal sample | place: Denmark | collected 2008
TTGAAAAACTATACGATGAGTTTGTAAAAAATAAAGATCTGGGATTTCTTGTTGATGAGTACAACAGTTATCTTGTGAACAAGGATAAGCAGGTATATGTTATAGATGGCGATCAGAAAACTGAGTATACAGCCTTGGGACTTTCCCCGGACGGCGGACTTCTTGTCAGGGATGCTGATGGAGCTGTGCGCGATATAATATCAGGGGAAGTATCCGTCAGAGGTATATATGGATATGTCTGATATATGATCAAGTATCATATGTATGAATGAAGTTCACACCTGTTTTTAATGACAAGCTGCGGATCAGGTATTGGAGATAAACATTCATTTGCATGTCGGTAAATGCGGTTTAATAATATTAATAAATGGCAGGCATGATTCAAAAAAACTAGAAATATAGACCTTTATGGTTTATAATCGGCAGTGGATATATAACATAATTTAGAAAATTCAAAGATGGAGGACATAAAACATGGAAAAGATTCAGATGACCACACCACTTGTAGAGATGGATGGAGATGAGATGACCAGAATTCTCTGGCAGTATATCAAGGATGAGCTTATCTATCCATTTATCGATCTCAAGTCAGAGTACTATGACCTTGGACTTGTACATAGAAACGAGACAGATGACAAGGTAACATTTGACTCAGCATATGCAACACAGAAGTATGGTGTAGCTGTAAAGTGCGCAACCATCACACCTAATGCAGCAAGAGTTAAGGAGTACAATCTCAAGGAGATGTGGAAGAGTCCTAACGGAACTATCAGAGCAATTCTTGATGGTACAGTGTTCAGAGCACCTATCGTTGTAAAGGGAATCGAGCCATGTGTTAAAAACTGGAAGAAACCTATCACTATCGCAAGACATGCATACGGCGATGTATATAAGAGCGTGGAGATAGACGTTCCGGGACCTGGAACAGCAGAGCTTGTATTCACAGGTGATGACGGACAGGTTATAAAGAAGACTATCCACAAGTTTGACGGACCTGGTGTCCTTCAGGGACAGCACAACGTGGACAAGTCGATCGCAAGCTTTGCAAGAAGCTGTTTTAAGTATGCGCTTGATACAAAGCAGACACTGTGGTTTGCGACAAAGGATACCATATCAAAGAAGTATGACCACACATTCAAGGATATCTTCCAGGAGATATTTGATGCAGAGTATAAGGAGCAGTTCGATGCAGCAGGTATCGAGTACTTCTACACACTTATAGATGATGCGGTTGCCCGTGTTATGAAGAGTGAAGGCGGTTACATCTGGGCATGCAAGAATTATGATGGAGATGTAATGAGTGACATGATTTCATCAGCATTTGGTTCACTTGCCATGATGACATCAGTTCTCGTATCCCCTGATGGAAAGTATGAGTACGAGGCTGCTCATGGAACAGTTATGAGACATTACTACAAGCATCTTGCAGGTGAGGAGACCTCTACAAACTCAGTTGCAACTATATTCGCATGGTCAGGAGCACTCAGAAAGCGTGGAGAACTTGACGGAATCCAGGCACTTCAGGATTTCGCTGATAAGCTTGAGGCGGCAACCATCAAGACTATCGAGGATGGCAAGATGACAAAGGATCTGGCTCTTATAACAACACTTGAGAATCCAACAGTCCTCAACAGTGAGAACTTTATCAAGGCTATCAGAGAGACACTTGAGGGTATGCTCTAAGAATGAAAATGTGTAACGAGCTGATTACAGGCGTTGCTTTTAACAGGATATCACCTTTATTCATACAAATGGATAAAGGTGATATTTTTTATGTCATTGTGTAAAATGAGGCATTGGGTTAAAATAGCTTATATAGTATGCTTAAAGCAGTATGTCTATAGTAGTTGGGCTATCGGAGTTCAGCGTATAAGATAATGAGGAGTTGTATTTATGAGAATTGAGCATGTTGCCATGTATGTGAATGACCTTGAAGGGGCGAAGAGTTTTTTTGAGAGATATCTGGGGGCAGCAGCAAACGATGGATATCACAATGTGAAGACGGACTTCCGCTCATACTTTCTCACATTCGATGATGGTGCAAGACTTGAGATAATGAACAGACCTGGAATGGATGATCCTGAAAAAACGATTAACAGAACAGGATTGATACATATAGCGTTCAGCGTGGGCAGCAAAGAAAAGGTGGATGAACTTACCAGGCTGCTCGAGTCTGATGGCTACGAGGTGATAAGCGGACCAAGGACGACAGGTGATGGCTATTACGAGAGCTGTGTGACCTGCATAGAGGGAAATCAGATAGAGTTTACGGTATAGAATGCTATTATAAATCTGCTGGAGATCATAGTATAGAAAGTCATTATAAATCAGTTGGAAACCATGGTATAGTGTTAAAAACCATAGTATTAAAAATGCAGTAGATAGATAAAAAACATAGTATTTGGGAATTCAAACAGAGATTTCAGTATAGGAGGTATAAGACAATGGACAATCATGTATTAGAGGTAATAAGGAAGAGAAGTTCGGCTAGAGCGTATAGTGATGAAGAGGTTACAAAGGAGCAGCTTGAGAAAATTATTACGGCTGGACTTCAGGGACCTACAGGTATGAATAAGAAAGAGATACATTTTACAGTCGTCAAGGGTGATGCGCCAATTCTGGAGGAGCTTGATGCGGAAAAGAGGGCACTTCGCGGACAGGATAAGCAGCCACACAATTTCTACTATGAGGCTCCTGTTCTGATATTCCTGAGCGCAGAGGATGATTACAGATGGAGTAAGGTGGATTCAGGAATTGCGGTTCAGAATATGGCTATAGCGGCAGAGAGTATGGGACTTGGAAATCTGATAATCGGCTGCGTGTATGATGCACTTCACGGGGAAAAGAAAGCTTATTTTGACAAGGCGCTTGCAATACCAGAAGGGTATTCGTTCCAGATAGCACTTGCAGTTGGACATAAGACCGATAACAAGACACCTCATGATTACGATGTTGCAGCGCAGGTAAGTTATCTGTAGTTTGTCAAAAAAGACCATTCACTAGGTGACAGGGCATAATGAAAATGTTATCGCGCATGGCGTGTTGACATATTATATTATGAATTGTAGGAGATGAGATAAGAAAAATATACAGGGAGGATATAGCATATGGGGAAGCTTGTGATGGGGTATTGGGACTGCCCTTATTGTAGTACGAAACATATAGAAGGTACGAAACGGGAGTGCCCGTCCTGCGGAAAGCCTAGAGGACAGGAAGTTAAGTTCTATATGGATGGAGTGCGGTATTTGTCCGCGGAGGAGAGCCAGACAAAGGGGAAAGGTGCCGACTGGTTGTGTGATCATTGTGGCAATTACAATTCTGCTCTTAACACACGGTGCAGCAGCTGTGGTGCTGAACGGGATTCACAGGATAAGGCTTATTTTGATGTCAGAAAAGAACAGGATGCAAAGAATGCCAGAAGTGTATCTGGAACAGGAACAGTTGCCGGAGGACAAAACAGCGGGCAGGGTGGCCGCAAACGGGGTCGCTCATTTGGAGCATGGAAGATAGTGCTGATTGGCATGCTGGTGATAGCGGCGATAATTGGACTTACGGCGATCATAGCCATGCCGAAGAAGAGAACAGTCACAGTCAAGGATATGTCGTGGAAGACCAGTGTTGATGTGGAGAAATATCTTCTATGTGATGAAGATGACTGGGAACTTCCCGAGGGTGCTACGCTAAAGACCACGAAACAGGAGGTACACCATACTGAACAGGAATATGTGGGTGAGCGCGAGGAGACCTATGATTCATATGAAGTGATAGGTTCCCATGTGGAGTACAGTTACGAGGACAATGGAGATGGAACGTTCTCTGAGGTGGCAAATGATGTGGATGATTACGGATATGTGACGAGAACGAGGTCTGTTCCTGTATACAGGGATAAGCCGATATATCAAACGAAGTATTACTATACGATATGGCGGTGGAAGTACGACAGGACGGAGACTGCGGAGGGCGGTGGAAAGACACCGGAATATCCTGAGCCTAAGCTCACAGATAAGGAGAGACTAGGGGAAAAATCAGTTGAGTATGAAGTTACATGTGACGTGAAGAATAAAGAAAAGACATATAAAGTTGAAAAGTCTATATATGACAAACTTGATATTGGAGAGACATATAATGTCAAGGCTGACTCTGAGGAGATAGTGAGTATCATAGAGTAAAGATTTGAGAATGCGGAGACGGACGAAAGTGACAGGGCAGCAGACGACTGGTCGGTGGCAACTTCAAAATATGTGGATAGAAAAGATCATAGGAGAGAATGTGGCTGATCCTGAAAGACCATTTTAATATAGCTGTCATAATATAAGTGTAAGCGGTAGGTCGAAGAAATATAAATGAATATTATCCCCGGACAGATAAGACATAATATAGCTCACTGTATTGAGCAAAATGTCGAATCTGTCCGGGGTTTTTTCTATTATAATGAATATGATAGATGTCTGTCGAATACTATGTATTTGAAACGAAAAAGTTAAGGCGGACATTGAATGAGAGGGAACCTTGATAGGAAAATTGGTTTTCGTACCATACAGCTCATGGCAGCTGCAGTTTCAGTGATTTTAGTGCTTTGCGTGACGACTGGAATTATAGGAACCTTTGCGAAGGCGGATGATGAAAGTTATGTACTGCGGGATAGATCAATCTCAGAACTTATGGGGGATTTTGGCGTGATATGCTTTGATACCCTGAATGCGCAGACACATTTGCACAGCAACTTTATAACAAAAACTCTAAATGCAAATTCCAACTCGGGACTCAGAAATTCATACGGGGTGCATGAGGAGTTCTATTTTGAGAATGCTGAGAAGATGAATGGCTGCGTGTCGGATATGGATACTGATACGCTGTATACAGGTGCAGACATTAGAAGGGCAGAGGATGGCAGCGTTTATATAATTGTGAACAGTGGAGCTGAGGTAAAGCTTGACAGACCTGCAAATGCCAAGACTGACGTGGAGCTTGCTAAGGAGGGAGAATACTCGAAGTTTGCCGACATGCCGGACATACAGAGAAGATTTATTGAATACAGTCTGGAACTTAGATCACATGCTGATACAGATGGGACTGTGGATATAGATATGGATGGAGATATAAATAACAGACGAATTGCGGTAAAAGGTGATGGTATGCATGTTGTGTCGCTGGACTACAACAAACTGTCGGCAAATACCAATCCGATTTATTTTGAGTTTCCAGATTATGATGGAGATACCGTCCTGCTCATGAATATTGATCTGAGCGGTGCGCAGGATGTTGTGTTCGGTGATATGATACTTGGCAGCAAAAAAGATGCGAAGGCAAATGACAATGGAAACTATTTTAATGCCTACAACAAGATGTATTTCAACTTTTACGACAGTTCGGCGGCAGATGGACAGTTCAGCGGCAGTATTACATTTGCAGGAAGAGGATTTGGAACTGTGCTGGCACCAAAAGCATCAGTAAATCTCGGGCATAACTGGGATGGATGCATTGTTAGTGATATATTCTCAAACAGCGGAGAGTTCCACAGAGTGCCGGGAACTGATTTTCCAAAAGAAGAACCGACAACTGAGAGTACGACGACGGAAGATACGACCACGGAGGACTCGACGACGGAAGATACGACAACAGAGGATACAACGACGGAGGATACGACAACAGAGGGTACAACGACGGAGGATACGACAACAGAGAACACGACGACGGAAGACACAACGACGGAAGATACAACGACCGAAGACACAACCACGGAGAACACGACGACGGAAGACACAACCACGGAAGACACAACCACGGAAGATACAACGACCGAAGATACAACCACGGAAGACTCGACGACCGAAGATACAACGACCGAGGATACGACAACAGAAGATACGACCACGGAAGACACGACAACAGAGAACACGACGACAGAAGATATTACCACGGAAGATACTACGATAGAAACCACAACGGGTATAACCACGGAGTTGACAACAACGGAACATACCACATGGAGCACAACAAAGACAATGACACGTAGCACTCAACCAGGAAGACATCCCGATACCGGTGACAGACTTCCCTTAAAGGAGATAGCTGGTGTGATAGCACTTGCACTTATGGGAAGTGCGGGGATAGTGATATATAAAAAATTAAGAAAATAGACATATACCATTGAAAATGACATATAGCTTTGCTAAAATACAGCAAAAGCATATATTCTTGTATTCAATCAGCATCGGCTGTATCTGGGATTCTTTAGTCAATTCAATGAATTCTATGCTTTTAAATACCATATTTTATTTTTGCATAGTGCATTGGAGAGGTTGAAGGATATTTGCTGCTGTTTCTTGATAAGGTTCTTTGATGTACTGTAGAAAGGAGAACTTATGAAGAAACTTGAAGACATGAATTTAGTGGATGATTTTTTGATGACGAGTCTTATATGTCATCAGGAATATGGAGATCGTTCGGTGAGGTATATGCTTGAGTGCATATTGAATCGTCGGTTTGGTAAGCTGACTGTTGTGCCGCAACGAGTTATGTGCGGTGTAGATCCGGAAAAACATGGCATTAGAATGGATGTGTATATTGATGAGAATGATGGAGAGATAATTGATATCGAGCCGGATCAGAATGACGGCAAGGCTGACGTAAAAGCTGTGCCAAGGCGAAACAGATTTTATCATGCGAAGATTGATTCAGCAAATTTGGCTGCTGGAGACGATTATAGCAATTTAAGGAATGTTGTTGTTATATTTATAACAACATATGATCCATTTGGGCTTGACAGGATGGTTTATACGGTGAAAAATAAGTGTATAGAAGAATCGGATATGCCGTATGATGATGGGGCTGTGTCGTTATTTTTGTACACAAAGGGGAAAAAAGGAAATCCACCGGAGGAACTTCAGAGTTTGTTGCATTATATGGAAAATTCGATAGAAGAAAATGCTGGTACAGATTCACTTAAAGTCTTTCATCATATGGTGACTGCTGTGAAGAACGATGGAGAGGTAGGTCTTGCGTATATGAAGAGTGTTGAGATAGAAAAAAGAATACGTGAAGAAGGAAGAGAAGAAGGAAGAGAAGAAGGACACAGGGATGGGGTACGTATTGGGCGTATCCAGGAGATAGTAAGACTAAGTAGAAGATTCAATAAAAGCGATGAAGAAATAATACAGATACTGCTGGAAGAGACAGGGCTTGGAGAAGACCAGGCAAGAGATGCACTTAAAAAGTACAGGTAGGTTATGTGAATCGTAAAATTATAGCAGATCTTTAGCACCGTCATGTATATAGTAATATGTTACATGGCGGTGTTTCTGTATAGATGGTTAAAACTGCTCTCAGTATTGCATAATATGTTCGGATGTGATATATTTTAAAGGAATTTTGTGGTACAAAATACCATGGCAAGAGAATGTGTTTACATTATTTGACACAGAATAATAAGAAGGCACATTCTTTATTTTTGCTCATTAAAGATAGGAGAACAAGAACATGACGATAACTGATGAGACAATTGATTATGTTGGAATCCTTGCAAAGCTTGAGCTCTCCCCGGAGGAGAAGGAGCAGGCAAAGAAGGATATGTCAGACATGCTTGATTATGTCAGCAAACTGAATGAACTTAATACAGATGGAGTGGAGGCTATGAGCCATACATTCCCATACAATAATGTGTTCCGCGAAGACGTAGTCACAAATGACGACGACAGAGAGAACATGCTGAAGAATGCACCGGAGCAGAAAGACGGATGCTACAAGGTGCCAAAGACATTTGACTAGGAGGTAGGCTGAAGTGAATTTAATGGGTATGACAGCTGTAGAGCTGGGAAAAGCTATTAAAGACGGACAGGTAAGCGTTGTTCAGGCGACACAGGCTTGTCTTGACAGCATAGAGGCTTGTGAGAAAGATTACAACAGTTTTGTCACGGTTGACCGTGAGGGAGCACTTGCCCAGGCCGAGGAAGTGCAGAAGAAGATAGATGCGGGAGAGCTTGACGGTCCTCTTGCAGGAGTTCCGATAGCAATAAAGGATAATATGTGTCAGGAGGGTGTGCAGACAAGCTGTTCATCAAAGATCTTGTCAAATTTTGTCCCAACATATACTGCTGAGGCTGTTGTAAAGCTTCAGGAGGCAGGGGCAGTCATAGTTGGACATACTAACATGGACGAGTTTGCCATGGGAAGTACAACGGAGACATCGTACTTTGGAGAGACAAGAAATCCATGGGATATAAACAGGGTTCCGGGCGGTTCATCAGGTGGTTCAGCGGCAGCAGTTGCCGGTGAGGAGGTTCCATGTGCCCTGGGGTCAGACACAGGTGGTTCAATCAGACAGCCTGCATCATTCTGTGGTGTCACAGGAATCAAGCCAACCTATGGAAGAGTGTCAAGATACGGACTTATAGCATATGGTTCATCACTTGACCAGATCGGACCGCTTGCAAAGAATGTAGAGGATTGTGCGACGATCCTTGAGATCATATCACAGTATGACAAGAAGGATTCAACATCAGTGAACAGAGATGACAATGATTTCACAAGTGCACTTGTGGATGATGTGAAGGGACTTAAGATTGGACTTCCAAGAGATTATTTCACAGAGGGACTTGAGCCTGAGATTAAGGAAGCTGTATACGGTGTTGCTGAGGCACTCAAGGCAAAGGGCGCAATAGTTGAGGAGTTTGATCTTGGAATGGTTGAGTATGCTATTCCAGCTTACTATATCATTGCATCGGCAGAGGCAAGCTCTAATCTTGAGAGATTCGATGGTGTAAAATATGGTTATAGAACTCCGGAGTACACAGATCTCCACAACATGTACAAGAAGAGCCGTTCGGAGGGATTTGGCCCTGAGGTAAAGAGAAGAATCATGCTCGGTTCATTTGTACTGAGCTCAGGTTACTATGATGCGTATTACGTAAAGGCCCTCAAGGCAAAGGCTCTCATCAAACAGGCGTATGACAAGGCGTTTGAGAAGTATGATATCATCCTCGGACCTGTTGCCCCTACAACAGCACTGAAGATGGGAGAGTCACTCTCAGATCCTATCAAGATGTATCTGGGTGATGTATATACAGTTCCTGTAAATCTTGCAGGACTTCCGGGAATATCACTTCCATGTGGAGCTGACAAGAATGGAATGCCTATAGGTGTGCAGATGGTTGGAGACGCATTTGACGAGAAGACCATTATCAGGGCTGCTTATGCATTTGAGCAGACTAGAGAGTACAAGAGACCTGCACAGGTTTCAGAAAGGGGGCTGTAAGACATGGCAAAGACATATGAGACAGTCATCGGACTTGAGGTCCATGTAGAGCTTGCGACCAAGACAAAGATATTCTGCGGCTGTAGCACAGCATTTGGAGGGGCTCCTAATACACATACATGTCCTGTATGTACAGGAATGCCGGGTTCACTTCCGGTACTTAACAAAGAGGTTGTAAATAAAGCTATTGCGGTTGGTCTTGCAACCAACTGTACGATCACACAGAACTGTAAGTTTGACAGAAAGAATTATTTCTATCCAGACAACCCACAGAATTACCAGATATCACAGCTCTACTATCCAATATGCAGGGACGGTAAGGTTGAGATAGAGGTTGACGGAGTTAAGAAATATGTGAGAATTCACGAGATACATATGGAGGAGGACGCCGGAAAACTTGTTCATGATCCATATACAGACAGTTCACTTGTGGATTTCAACCGTTCAGGTGTGCCGCTTATAGAGATAGTATCTGAGCCTGACATGAGATCTGCTGAGGATGTAATAGCATATCTTGAAAAGCTCAGGGAGACGATACAGTATCTCGGAGCTTCAGACTGTAAGCTGAACGAGGGATCCATGCGTGCTGATGTCAATCTTTCAATCAGAGAGGTTGGTTCGGAGAAGTTTGGTACACGTACAGAGACAAAGAACCTGAACTCATTCAAGGCTATCGCCAGGGCCATAGAAAATGAGAGAGAGAGACAGATCGATCTCATCGAGTCTGGGGAAAAGGTTGTCCAGGAGACAAGAAGATGGGATGATACGAAGGAGTATTCATATCCTATGAGATCCAAGGAGGATGCACAGGATTACAGATATTTCCCTGATCCTGACCTTGTACCTATCCACATCAGCGATGAGTGGCTCCAGCAGGTAAGGGATGCACAGCCTGAGTTCAGAGATGAGAAGAAGATAAGATACAAAGAGGAATATGCTATTCCTGACTATGATATAGATATCATTACAGCATCCAAGAAGCTGGCAGATCTGTTTGAGGATGCCATCGCACTTGGAGCACCTGCAAAGAAGGTTTCCAACTGGATCATGGGAGAGACCATGAGACTGATGAAGGAAAATGGCGTTGATGCAGAAGATCTGAAGTTCTCGGCAGAGAATCTTGCAAAGCTCATCAAGCTTGTTGATGACAGAGTTATCAATGGCGGCGTTGCAAAGGAAGTATTTGAAAAGATATTTGCAGAAAATATTGATCCTGAGAAGTATGTCAAGGATAACGGACTTGCAACTGTTCAGGATGACGATGCACTTAAGGAGGCATGTCAGGCAGCCATAGATAACAATCCAAAGGCTGTTGATGATTACAGAGGCGGCAAGGAGAAGGCTCTCGGAGCACTTGTCGGACAGGTTATGAAAGCTATGAAGGGTAAAGCAGATCCTGGATCTGTCAACAAGATGCTTAGGGAGATGCTGTAAATATGGAAGAAAACAGAAGAGTTAGAAAGAGGGACAGATACAAACGTCTCATAACAGTGGGCGAGGCCTGTGTACTCATCGCCGTGGAGCTGGTGCTGTTTGGACTAATGTGGTACCAGGACTATGAGGTAACGCTTACGCTTCCGTTCTGGAGAAGAGGAAACTGGGCGGTTATCGGAATGTATGGAATCATCATCATACTTTTTACCAAGCTGTATGGTGGTTACAGAGTCGGGTTCTTCAGACTGCTTGATATAGTTTACTCACAGTTGTTGGCTCTCGTGTGTGCCAATGTAGTTGGTTATCTGCAGCTCTGTATAATTTGTCGTGACTATGTAAAACCTGGACCGCTGCTGAAATTAACAGTGTTTGAGGCGGTTGTTATATTGTTATGGATATTTATTTGCAGAGTTTTGTATGCAAAGATGTATCCGCCAAGGCATCTGCTTCTTGTATATGGATATAAGACTCCTATGGAATTTATAGACAAGATAAATGCCCGCAAGGATAAGTATATAATAGAAGACAGGATACATGTAAGTGAGGGTGAACAGGCTATAAAGGAGAAGATACTTCAGTACGACGGAGTAATCATTTGTGAGACAAAGGCTTATATCAGAAATGAACTTGTGAAGTATTGTTTTGAACACTCCATCAGATCATACGTTGTACCGAAGCTCTCAGATATAATTATACTTGGAGCGGAGCCTATCCATTTGTTTGATACGCCGATCCTCTTATCACGAAATCAGGGACTTACAGGTGATGATATGATTATTAAGAGAATCATGGATGTTGTGTGTGGCGTCATTCTCCTTGTCATTGCATCTCCGTTCATGATTATATCAGCACTTGCTATATGGCTCTATGACAGGGGACCTGTATTCTACAAGCAGGACAGACTTACTTTGAACGGCAAGATCTTTAAGATTATAAAGTTCAGAAGTATGAAGATTGATTCGGAGTCACAGGGGGCCCGGCTTGCAAAGAAGGATGATGACAGAATAACACCTGTTGGAAAATGGCTTAGAAAGCTTCATCTTGATGAACTGCCACAGCTTTTTAATGTCCTTAAAGGCGATATGTCGCTTGTTGGACCGAGACCTGAGAGACCTGAGATCGCTAAGCTTTATAAGAAGACCTTCCCAGAGTTTGATTACAGACTCAAGATGAAGGCAGGACTTACAGGATATGCACAGGTATATGGAAAATATAATACTACACCTAGAGACAAGGTGAAGCTGGATCTTACTTATTATGAGCAGTATTCAATATGGCTTGATATCAAACTGATGCTGCTTACTGTAAAGATCATGTTCCAGAAGGAGACGTCAGAGGGTGTGGCATCCAACATGACTACAGCTCTCAGAGATGGAGAGAAACTTCAGATTCCTGCTCCGGTAAATGTGAAACCGGAGGGCCTTGATGAGTCAGAGGATGCGTTCTATGATTTGAAGAAGAGTACGCATATTTCAGATGTGAGTGCAGAGACAGATACCATTGGTAAATAGAATATATATGGGTGAAGTGTATGATAAGTGATACTGTTTCAGTGGTTGTGCCTGCTTACAATTGCAGCGGCACAATAAAGAGTTCTGTGGATTCGGTCCTGGCTCAGAGTATTCCAACCAAAGTTATAGTTGTGGATGACTGCTCTTCGGATAATACACTGGAGGTACTTTCCTGTTATACGGGGGATCCAAGAGTCAATATTGTCAGAAATGAAAGCAACTTAGGAGTGGCAGCGTCACGCAACAAAGGTGTCGCAATGGCAGAAAGCAAGTACGTTGCGTTTATTGATTCTGATGATATGTGGCTCCCAGATAAATTGGAGAAGCAGTTGGAACTTGTAAAAAGAACAGGCGCAGTGCTGTGTTCAACTGCCAGAGAATTGATAAGCGAAGATGGTAAAAGAACGGGCAGAATCATAGAAGTCCCGGAGCGGGTAACATACAGTAAACTGCTCCGGGGAAATGTGATAAACTGTTCATCTGTACTTATAGACAGGGAAGTGGCACTGAAATATCCGATGGGCAATGATGATATACATGAGGATTATATATGTTGGCTTCAGATACTTCGTGATTATGCTTTTGCTGTTGCAGTAAATGAACCCCTTTTGCTATACAGACAGATGAAACACAGCAAGTCGGGATCCAAACTGTCATCTGCAAAAAAAACATTTGCGGTTTACAGGAAAGTTGGGTACGGTTTTTTTAGAAGCTGTATTTACTTTATATGTTATGCAGTAAATGGTGTTATAAAATATCTGTTGTGATCAGGAGATACGGTAATGGACGATGAAAATAAGAAGAGAGGACCAGGGCGTCCAACGGACAAGAGAAAGGATACAGTTCTCAGGCTGAGAATAGATGCAGATACCCATAAAAAATTAGGTGACTGCGCAGTGAGAAAGAAGGTATCTATGTCAGAACTTGTACGAGAAGCTATAGAAGATATAGTCAGACGAGAAAAAGAAGAGATAAATTGACTGGTATAAAAAAGCATCAATGGTATCGATCACAGATGATACCGTTGATGCTTTTTGTTGTGGAAACTACAATGTGTAGCCGTTCTTTTTTAGAAGCTCTCTTGCAGAATCTATTGAATCGTTACCTGTTGCATTTTTAATAGGGGCAAATTCTTTTTCTCTGTCAACCTCAAAAGGAAGACATGTTCCCATGAATGCAATCATATCGAGAGCAAGTGTTTCAAATTTGTAGCCGTTTGGTTCGGCAGGCTTTATTATATCGCCATTTTCATCTACATAAGGAATGGCTTTTTTTACAATGTGGAGAGGCATGCTCTCGTTCATGATTTTCATAAGTCTGTCAACAGGAAAGATGTAGTTGAGAGTTACGCCGTAATTATATGCGTAGTCACCGTTCTCATCGCGTTCATCACGCATCTCTTCAGTCAGTTCATAGTACTCAACGATGTATGGCTTGCCGTGGTTGGTACAGAGAACACCTACTTTCTCATCTGGATAAGCTTTTTTTACAACTTTTCCGCCTGACAGGAAGCCTTCGGTTATGACAGCACCTAAAAATACCGGGTCAGCAATCCTCTGAAGAACGTTGTCAACGGAAAATACATTGATATATTTGATGTTGTGCTTGTTGATGGTCTCAAGGTGTCCTGCCTTGCAGAGAGAAGAGAACCATCCACCGTTTCCATTTGGAGACATAGCTATGCGGCCCTTTTCCTCAAGATAAATTTTCCCATTGAAGTCTACAGATGGAACCATCTCCTGTTTGAAGAAATGAATGTGTTCAGGATCGTAGCCGAAGTAATCGTGCTCTTTGAAAAATGCAGTTGTATCATCGTGGTTCTTCTCATTCGTCATGATGAAGAAGTGAATCCAAGTGTCTGCAAGTTTTACGATGTCCATGGTATGCTCGATGAGAAGCTGGAAGATATACATATCTTTCGTAACACCTACATTAAATGTTCCCTTTGGCCCATTAAATCCAAGACGTGTGCCCTGGGCACCTGCGAGAAGAACAAGAGCAAGCTCGCCGTTTTTTATAGAGGTGAGACCTGCGTTTAAATATGTGTCGTGCTTTTCGTTTATAGTGTCCATCTGAAGGGCGGCAACAGGTGCAATGTCTGAATCTTTGACTGAGTTGTCTTTGTCGATCATATCGATGAGAGAAAAATCAATCTCTTCGATCTGTGAAAGCAGTGCAGCTTTGTCTGACTCGCTTAAAGTGTTATAGTATCTGAGTAAATGAAGCTGGTTTTTCTCTTCCAGCAGTTTGTATGCGCTTTCGTAGTTCATAAATTTCTCCTTAATAAATGTGTAGTGTCTGAAATTCTCTCTCCGTGTAACAAAATCAGTGATACTTTTTCTTGATAGCGATAGTATCTGTGAAAACCTTCCATATGTCTTTGAACTTGATCCTGCGGCCATTGGAATCGTCTCTGCTGTAGTTGAGCACGATAGGAGCCTCTGATATAGTATAGCCCTGCCTGTGTGCTGCAACGAGAATCTCGATATCAAATGCGTAGCCTGATACAGACAGATTCTCAGCAATAGGTTTGATGACCTCAGATCTGAACAGCTTGATTCCTGTCTGTGTGTCATGGATACCAAGATGGAAAAGCATCTTGAGCATGACATAGTAGCTATAGCTCATGAATCTTCGTATAGGTGGATAATCCAGCTTGGATTCCGGATGAAGCTTAGAGCCGATGACTATGTCTGAGTCGGTGCTTTTCATCTGTTTCATGAACGGCTTAAGTAGTGTAGGACTGAGCTCAAGGTCTGAATCCAGAAAAGCGATATATGTTCCAGAAGCCCGTCTGATACCCATTGTTATGGCGTGTCCCTTGCCCTGGTTATCCTCATATCCCGCATCTATTATATGTGGATCTTCCCTGGCGGCTTCACAAATAAGCTGCGCTGTGGAATCGGTACTGCCGTCGTTCACCGCAATTATCTCATAGCGGTGAAGGAAAGTACTAAGTATACGGCTTGTTTCTAATAAGTTTTCTTTGATATGCTGTTCTTCATTGTAAGCTGGCATGACAACCGACAATGTTATCTTTTTTTCTGTTTCCATCTCTTTTTTACTCCTGTAACCAATATGTCCATAGTTTTGAACATAATTATCTATTAGTATACTTTTTTACAGTATAAGTGTCAAATAAATTACTACATAAATAGATGAATTAAGGTGAAATAAGATGTTTTTCAAATTAAGCTATCATAAATTTTTTTTGTGTTTTAAGGAGCAGTGTGTTACTATTTATGTAGTATCAAATCGAAAAATTAGATATAAAAGTAATGACAGGGAGGTACGAAACATGAAGAAATGCAAGAAATGCGGATGTGGTGTAGCGGATAATATAGATGTCTGTCCAAATTGCGGATCAATTGATCTTGAAAATGATTCATCATAGAGTCAGGGGAATTCGCAGCAGGGATATGACCAGCAACAGATGTATGGTCAGCAGGGATATGATCAGCAGACGTACGGTCAGCAGGGATATGGTCAGCAAGGTTACGGCCAGCAGCAGATGTACGGCCAGCAGACGTACGGTCAGCAGGAATATGACCAGCAGCAGATGTACAGCCAGCAGGATTATGATCAGGCGATGGCTGAGGGACAGATTCCAGGTAATGGCGGAACTGATGTACCAGGCAAGTCCAAGAAGACACTGATAATCGTGCTTAGCTGTGTTGCGGCAGCAATTATCGTTCTGACAGTTCTCGGTATCATATTTGTTCCAGGTATAGTATCAAAATCAAAGGCAAAAAAGGCAGTGAATGAGTATGTGTCCAATATTGAAGATTTGAAAGTTGGAAAAGTTGTCGAAATGACAGCTCCAAAGGGACTGATAAAGGATGTTATGTGTGATATAGCAAAAGAAATGGATGCTGACGAGGATGACATCCGTGAACTCAGAGAAGATTTTGATGACGAATATAGCGATATGCTTGACAGCATAGATGAAGAAATTTATGATGAGGACGTTCAGATAAAATTTGACGACTTTGAGATAAAAGGTATAGAAAAGGCTGATGTAGAATCAGTTATTGAAGACTTCTACAGTGATTCAGGACTGAAACCGTCAGATATTGGTGGATATTCGGCTGATGATATCTACGAAAGCTTCGAAGAGGGAATAGAGAAGTATGGTATAGATGAGGACAGAATATATAGAATTGATGTGTCTTATGATCTTAAGATAAAGGCTGATGGTGAAAGCTATGATATGGATGCACTGAATAATCTTCTCACACAAAATAAAATAAATTATGATGTGAACAAAATAATGGATCATATGTATGTATATGAGTACGATGGTGAATATTATGTAATTCCGGGTGTTGAAGATGTACTTGCATATGCCCTTAAGTTATCTTCCAGTTATTACATGGGATGGTAATATAAGCATAAGGGGTATTGCATATTCGGTATCTGTAGACTTATAATCATCTGTATTTAGATAAAGAAAGAACAGCAGGAGTTGATGCTGTTCTTTCTTTTATATGTAGAGTTTATCTTTTATTTAAGGTGTTGTAAAAGCAAATAATATAATGTATTATAAAGCGAGGTAACGACATTTTTAGATTTTTTGATAAAGGAGCTCCAATGGATAATAAGAATAAAAAGAGCAGAATGTCCTCGGATTATGATGAGGATATGGATTGGCTCAATGACGATGATGACTACCTGGAAGATGGTGGATTGCTCGGATCGTTATTGTTCGGAGATAAGAAGAAAAAGAAGAAAAAAGCTGATGCCAGAAAGAATGTGGAAAAAAACGCCAGATCATCAAGAAAACCAGCGGAAGATACAGGTGCGGTTTCAGCGAATAGAAGAGCAGAAAATACATCAGACAAACCGGCAAGACGAAGAAGGGTCTCTGATGATAGAACGCCAGTAAGGCTTGAGAATGAAGAGAGACGTGCGGGCAGACCTGAGAGAAAAGAACGCCCGGTTAGAAAACCGGCAGAATCTGTTGGAACGGCAGGGGAGTATGATGAGTATTATCATGAGGACAGCCGGGCCAGAAGGGCGAAGAATGCATCGAGAAACAGAATACAGGAGGCTGAGAAGAAGGCCAGACGTCAGATAAGAAATGATGCACCGGAGAGCGGCAGCTCGTCAGTGGACAATCTATTGAAAGAGGTGAATAATCTCGAGGCCAACAGCAGAAGCAGGCATGAAGAACTCAGAAGAGAGGCCTGGGAGCGCACACAGCGCAATGTTGCCAAGGCAAAGGCTGAGGTTGAACGGCTTGAGTTTGAGCGTGAGCAGAACGAGAAAGAAGAGGCAAGAAAGCTCAGAGTTCGGCAGGAGATGCAGAGACGGCAGGAAGCTGACAAAATACGACAGGCGAAGAAGGCTGATGAAGACAGTGTACAGAATGTGGGAACGGCTGACAAGGAAGTGGAGATCCCAGAAGCAGACGTTCAGGAGACCAACTCTGTAGAAAAAAGCATCAACAATGCAGAGAATACTGTTCCAGATATTGTAGCTGACATTCAACCTGAAGAGACAGTAACGGAAGAGGTCCCAGAGGCATCACCGGCAGGTCAGGACGATACATATGATGTATCAGATGATATAGAAGATGATGACAACACAGATCCTGCTGCAAAAAGATCGGACATGCTGGATATGGACGAGCTTGATAGGATTGAGAAGGATATAGATGAGGATAAACTCAGTTATTCAGAGTCAGATACAGCGGATCTTGGACTTGGTGAGATAGGAAAGGCTCTTGGATTTGATGCTGTGGATCTTGAAGATGACGAGGAAGAGCCTGAGGATGATACAGAATCAGACAGTGAGAAGTTCTTCAGAGAGAATCTCCTTGACGAGTCAGATCCTAAGGTTGTTAATCCAGAGAGAAAGAAACTGAACATAAGCACGAAGGTGTGGGCTATAGCATTCTTCGTCCTTCTGGCTATGTTTATACTTATCTGCGTAATCTACGTGAAGAATTATGCAAGGATGAAGTATAACGAGATGGATATAAATGAGATCAGTGAAGATCAGCTCCTGACCAACACCGGAGTAAAGGATGCGACAAGCGGTTATAGGACAATAGCGCTGTATGGAGTTGATTCCAGAGATCAGAATCTTGGTTCTGGAACAAACAGTGATAGTATAATTATTGCAAGCATTAACGAGGGTACACAGGAGATAAAGCTTGTATCTGTATACAGAGATACACTTATGGAGATTGCAAGCGGTTCTATGGATGTGAGCCAGAAGGTAAATTATGCATATCAGGTTGGCGGTCCTGTGACAGCCATCAATACGCTGAATACGAATCTGGATTTAAATATAACAGATTATGTTGCGGTTGATTTCAATGCGATGGCAAGTATCATCGATGCTGTTGGTGGTGTTGATGTGAATATCCTTGATGATGAAGTCAACAATTTCAATAAGAATCTTGCTGAACAGATAAGTCTGTCAGGTGCATATTCATCAGGAATCACAGAGGCTGGGCAGTATACTCTTGATGGTCAGCAGGCGGTGGCGTACTCAAGAATAAGATCAACGGGCAAGGGTGATATAACGAGAACAGAGAGACAGAGAATAGTCCTCATGAAGGTTATAGATAAACTGCTTAAAGCGGATGCAGGTTCGCTCGACTCATTTGTGGACGTATCATTTAAGTGCATATCAACAAGCCTTAACAAGGATGATATACACAATCTTGTAAAGAGTGTGGCCAAGTATAAAGTTGTAGATACTGCAGGATTCCCGTTTGCATATGAGACAGCGGATTTAACAGACAAGGGCAACTGTATAGTTGCTGCTGATATGGCGGCGAATGTACAGGCACTCCATGAATATCTGTACGGCACTAAGAACTACAGGGTTTCATCAGAGGCAGCAGCAATCAATTCAAGCCTTGCAGAAGAATCAGGTGTGCAGGCACAGAAAGTCATAGTAAGTACAGAGAACCCTGGCAATGGCATAAAGGATGACGGTGAGGATGGCGATCTGAGGACCATCAAGGAACCACCAAAGGGTATGATAGTAGAAGAGTAATCAATAATAATTCAATATGATATGGCCTAAGGCGGCTGTGAAAGATATTAAATGGTCTTTCACAGCCGCCTTTTTGCATTAAAATAGTACCAAAAAATAAAATATATCACACACAATAACTTGAAATGTATATACAATAGCAATAAAAAAATACAATTCAAAAACAGTCAGACAATTCTCCTAAAAAAGTTGTTTACAAACAGAGAGAATGGTAGTAATATATCAAAAACGATAAAACACTTGAGAAAAATATAAAAATAAGAATATTTACTTGAGAAACTAAAGTAAAAAACAAATTATCGTTGAGAATGACAAAAACATGGAAAGGACGGAACAGGACATGATTGAGAATAAGAGAGCAGAGAATACCGGATTATACGACCCAAGCTTTGAGCACGATAACTGTGGTATCGGTGCCGTTGTCAATATCAAAGGTATCAAGACACATGACACAGTGAACAATGCTCTCAAGATTGTTGAGAATCTTGAGCACAGAGCAGGAAAGGACGCAGAGGGCAAGACCGGAGACGGTGTAGGTATACTCCTTCAGATATCACATAAGTTCTTCACCAAGGCTTTAGCAGAGCTTGGATATGACCTTGGAAAGGAAGGCGATTATGGAATAGGAATGTTCTTCTTTCCACAGAAGGAGCTGGCGCGCAAGCAGGCTATGAAAATGTTTGAGGTCATAGTGGAGAAGGAAGGACTTGAGTTCATTTGCTGGAGAGAGGTTCCTACAACACCTGGAATCCTTGGCAAGAAGGCAATAGATGTCATGCCATGCATCATGCAGGCGTTCATCAGAAGACCTGAGACAGTGAAGGCCGGAATGGATTTCGACAGGAAGCTCTACTTCGTCAGACGAATATTTGAGGAGAGCAATGATGACACGTATGTTCCATCACTTTCAAGCAAGACTATAGTATATAAAGGAATGTTCCTTGTCGGTGAACTCAGAAAGTTCTACAACGATCTTCAGGATCCTGACTATGAGTCAGCCATAGGACTTGTTCATTCAAGATTCTCAACGAACACAACGCCATCATGGCTCAGAGCTCATCCATACAGATACCTGTGCCACAACGGTGAGATCAATACAATAAGGGGAAATGAGGACAAGATGATCGCCCGCGAGGAGACCATGGAGTCGACCATCATGCAGGATGAGATGTACAAGGTTATGCCTGTTCTTGATCCGGATGGATCGGATTCAGCAAGGCTTGACAACTGCCTTGAGTTCCTGGTACTGAACGGCATACCACTTCCTATGGCGGTCATGATCACCATCCCTGAGCCATGGGAGAACGACAGAGCCATGAGTCAGGAGAAGAAGGACTTCTATCAGTATTATGCAACTATGATGGAGCCTTGGGATGGTCCTGCTTCTATATTATTTACAGACGGTGAGCTCATGGGCGCAGTCCTTGACAGAAACGGACTGAGACCATCGAGATACTATATAACAGATGACGACTACCTTGTACTTTCATCAGAGGTTGGAGTCCTTGACGTGGATCCATCGAGGATCGTAAAGAAGGATCGTCTCAGACCGGGCAAGATGCTTCTTGTAGATACCGTGAACGGACGTCTCATATCAGATGAGGAGATCAAAGAGAAGTATGCGCTTGCCAAGCCATATGGTGAGTGGGTAGACAGCAATCTTGTTCATCTCGCTGATCTGAAGATCCCGAACATCAGAGTTCAGGAGTACACAGATGAGGAGAGGGCAAGACTTCAGAAAGCATTTGGCTACACCTACGAGGATTTCAAGAACACCATATATCCTATGGCAGAGAAAGGTGCGGAGGCCATCAGTGCCATGGGTACTGACACACCGCTGGCAGTCCTTTCGAACAGCCACAAGCCACTGTTCAACTTCTTCAAGCAGTTATTTGCACAGGTTACAAATCCTCCTATCGATGCGATCAGAGAGGAAGTTGTCACATCCACATCGGTATATCTCGGAAAGGATGGTAACATCCTTGAGGAGAAGCCGGAGAACTGCCATGTGCTGAAGATCAACCATCCAATATTGACAAATACAGATCTTCTGAAGATCAAGAATATGAATGTACCTGGACTTAAGGTTGCGACACTTCCTATTCTTTATTATAAGAACACATCCATGGAGAAGGCTCTGGACAGACTCTTCATCGAGGCTGATAAGCTCTACAGGGACGGTGTAAATATACTCATTCTCTCAGACAGGGGCGTGGACGAGAACCATGTGGCAATCCCATCACTTCTTGCAGTGTCAGCTATGCAGAAGCATCTGGTACGTACAAAGAAGAGAACAGCGGTTGCGATCATCCTTGAGAGTGCTGATCCAAGAAATGTTCATCACTTTGCAACACTTCTCGGATACGGTGCATGTGCAGTTAATCCATATCTTGCAATAGAGACGATCAAGCAGATGGTAGATTCACATCTGCTGAACAAGGATTTCAATGCGGCTGTCGATGATTACAACAGTGCAATATGTCACGGAATAGTAAAGATCGCATCCAAGATGGGTGTATCAACTATACAGTCATACATGGGTTCACAGATATTTGAGTGTATCGGTCTTTCAAAGGACGTTGTGGACAGATACTTTACAAATACAGTAAGCCGTGTAGGTGGTTCTGGTATAAAAGAGCTTGAGAAGACCGTTGATGATCTCCATTCATCAGCATTTGATCCGCTTGGCCTGAACACAAACCTTGCTCTCACAAGCATCGGTGCACACAAGTTCAGAAGCGGCAAGGAGGAGCACCTGTACAATCCTGTTACTATACATCTTCTTCAGGAGGCTACAAGGCGCGGCGACTACAAGATGTTTAAGCAGTACACAGCAGCGCTCCATGACGAGCAGAAGCCATTCCACCTGAGAGGCCTTATGGACTTCAAGTTTGCTGATAAGCCGATTCCACTTGATGAGGTTGAGCCTGCAAGTGAGATCGTGAAGAGATTCAAGACAGGTGCCATGAGTTACGGAAGTATATCACAGGAGGCACATGAGTGTATGGCCATCGCTATGAATGAGCTGGGCGGCAAGTCCAATTCAGGAGAGGGCGGTGAGTCGATAGAGAGACTTACGATCGGAAAGGATGGCAAGAACAGATGCTCAGCCATCAAGCAGGTTGCATCAGGAAGATTTGGTGTCACATCGAGATATCTTGTGAGTGCCAAGGAGATACAGATCAAGATGGCACAGGGAGCAAAGCCCGGCGAGGGCGGACATCTTCCTGGCGGAAAGGTATATCCATGGATCGCAAAGACAAGACTTTCAACACCGGGTGTAAGCCTTATCTCCCCACCACCACACCACGATATCTATTCGATAGAGGATCTTGCACAGCTCATCTACGACTGCAAGAACGCAAACCGTGATGCGAGAATATCAGTAAAACTTGTGTCCGAGGCCGGTGTTGGTACAGTAGCTGCCGGTGTTGCAAAGGCTGGAGCACAGGTCATCCTGATCTCAGGTTACGACGGTGGAACGGGTGCAGCACCTAACAACTCAATTCACTATGCAGGACTTCCTTGGGAGCTCGGACTTGCAGAGACACATCAGACACTTATCATGAATGATCTCAGAAACAAGGTTATCCTTGAGGCAGACGGTAAGCTGATGACAGGCCGTGACGTTGCTATAGCTGCAATGCTCGGCGCAGAGGAATTTGGATTTGCAACAGCGCCGCTTGTAACTATGGGATGTGTCATGATGAGAGTATGTAACCTTGACACATGTCCTGTCGGTATAGCAACTCAGAACCCAGAACTCAGAAAGAGATTCAGAGGAAAGCCAGAGTACGTGAAGAACTTCATGCTGTTCATAGCAGAGGAGCTTCGTGAGTACATGAGCAAGCTCGGAGTCAGAACAGTCGATGAGCTGGTTGGACGTTCAGATCTTCTGATGAGCAGCGACAGAGCTGATGAGAGAAATGTCATACTGGACAAGATAATCAACAACCCATATATAGATATGCCGCAGAACAAGGTAAAGTATCATGAGAAGAATGTATATGATTTCCAGCTTGAGAAGACCGTGGATATGACGGTTCTCATGAAGAAGCTTGGACCGGCTCTGGAGAAGAAGCAGAAGAAGAGCGTGGAGCTGGATGTAGGAAATACAGACAGGTCTGTTGGAACAATATTTGGATCAGAGATCACTAAGAGATACGGTGAGACACTTGACGACGACACTTATATCGTCAAATGCAATGGTGCCGGAGGACAGAGCTTTGGAGCGTTTATACCAAAGGGCCTTACTCTGGAACTTGTGGGCGACAGCAACGATTACTTTGGAAAGGGACTTTCAGGAGGAAAACTTATAGTCTATCCACCTCGCTCTGTAAGCTTTAAGCATGAGGATAACATCATCATTGGAAACGTAGCACTGTACGGAGCAACAAGCGGTAAAGCGTTCATCAACGGTGTTGCAGGTGAGAGATTTGCAGTGCGTAACTCAGGTGCTGTGGCAGTTGTAGAGGGTGTCGGAGATCACGGATGCGAGTACATGACAGGCGGTAAGGTTGTGGTGCTTGGAACAACAGGCAAGAACTTTGCAGCCGGTATGAGCGGCGGTGTCGCTTATGTACTTGATATGGAGAATGACCTGTACAAGAGACTTAACAAGGAAATGATATCCATAGAGTCAGTCACTGACAAATATGAGGTGAGCGAGCTTAAGCAGCTCATCATGGATCATGTAAACTACACAAATTCAGATATAGGAAAGAAGATCCTTGACGATTTTGAGAACTATCTTCCAAAGTTCAAGAAGATCATTCCAAAGGATTACAAGAAGATGATGAACATGATCGTTGCATTTGAAGAGAAAGGCTTAAGCCGCGAGAAGGCAGCTATCGAAGCGTTCTACAAGGTTAAGAATGGAGGTAAGTAGGAATGGGAAAACCAACTGGATTTTTAGAGTATGAGAGAAAGACAAGTACAGAGCTTGCCCCAAAGGAAAGAATCAAGAACTTCAACGAATTCCATATTCCGCTTAGCCGAGAAGAGCAGAGACTTCAGGCTGCAAGATGCATGGATTGTGGCGTACCATTTTGTCAGGCGGGAATGAATATATGTGGAATGACATCCGGATGTCCACTGAACAATCTCATACCTGAGTGGAATGATATGCTGTATAACGATAATTTTGAGCACGCATTTGCAAGACTCAGCAAGACGAACTGCTTCCCTGAGTTCACAAGCCGTGTATGTCCTGCACTCTGTGAGAAGGCATGTACATGCAATCTGAACGGAGAGCCGGTGTCTGTGCGTGAGAATGAGAGGGAGATCATAGAGTATGCATTTGCCCATGATCTTGTAAATGATGAGCAGCCAAAGGTTCATTCCGGCAAAAAGGTTGCTGTCATCGGATCAGGTCCTTCAGGACTTGCGGTGGCAGATCAGCTCATAGGCCGTGGCCATGATGTGACTGTATATGAGAGAAGTGACAGGCCGGGCGGACTTCTCATGTATGGTATTCCGAATATGAAGCTTGAGAAGCAGATCATAGACAGACGAATAGATGTCATGAAGAAGCGCGGAATAAAGTTTGTACTTAACACGGAAGTTGCAACCGGAAAGGCTGCTGCAAAGACTGTATGTCCAAAAGATGACCAGATGACAGGGTACCTTAAGAATAAGAACCTCAAATATGTAAAGGCCGAGGATCTGCTTAAGGAGTACGACGCAGTAGTGCTTGCATGTGGTGCGGCAAATCCAAGAGACATCAAGCTGCCTGGAAGAGAGGCGAAGGGAATATACTTTGCAGTTGATTTCCTTAAGACAACGACCATGAGCCTTGTTAATTCAGGATTTGCAGATAAACAGTTTGTAAACTGTAAGGGTAAAAATGTTCTTGTTATCGGCGGTGGTGACACAGGAAATGACTGCGTTGGAACAGCGGTTCGTGAGGGCGCTGTAAACGTAATCCAGCTTGAGATGATGCCAAAGGCGCCAGACAGCAGGACACCTGACAATCCATGGCCGGAGTGGCCAAAGATCTGCAAGACAGATTACGGCCAGCAGGAGGCTATAGCAGTATACGGACATGATCCGAGAATCTATGAGACTACAGTCAAAGAGTTCATCAAGGACAAGGATGGAAATGTCAAGGCGGCCAAGTGCGTGAAGCTTGACTGGAAGAAGAATCCTGAGACTGGCAGGATGAGTATGACAGAGATCGAGGACAGTGAGTACATCGTTGATTGTGATGTTGTTCTCATCGCAGCAGGATTTCTGGGATGTCAGACTTATGTAGCTGAGAGTTTTGGTGTAGAACTCAATGAAAGAACAAATGTAAAAACGGAATGCCCGAAGTCGTATGCGACAAACGTGCCAAAGGTATTTGTGGCCGGTGATATGCATAGAGGACAGTCTTTGGTAGTATGGGCTATCCGTGAAGGCCGTGAGGCAGCAAAAGCAGTAGAGGAGCTTCTGCTTGGTTATACGAACCTGCAGTGATGTAATTGTGGAACAAACGGTCAAAAATAGGGGGCGAATGATATTAACAGACCATTCGCCCCCTATTTTTGACCGTTCGCCTGTAAAAGTATACAAAATTTGTACAAATCGTGTTAATTTATAAGAGATGCATTTTATACGTAGTATAGTATGAAATTGTTTAACAATATGGGAGATAAAAGATAGATGTACAAGATAGCTATATGTGATGACGATAAAGGAGAATTGGAATATGTGGAACGTATAATAGAAAAGTCATTTGACAGAAAAAATGTACAGTCCGCTTATAAAGCATATACAAGTGCAAAAACTTTATTGGAGGACAATAAGCAGGAGCCTTTTGATCTGGTGTTTCTTGATCTTGATATGCCTGGAATCAATGGAATGGAGACGGCTGAGAATATAGGAATGCAGGAAGGAAGAACTGAGATAGTATTTGTTACCAATCATGAAGAGCTGGTATACAAGGCGTATAGATTTAAAGCCATTGGGTTTATTCGTAAAAAGTATCTTGAGGAGGAGATAGATGAAATAATTGATATTTTCTTCAAAGAGATGGCTTACAGAGAACAGTATCTTGTATTTAAGGATTCAAGGACAACTTATAAAATACTGTCACAGGATATAATGTATATGCAGAGTGCTGATCATTATTTAGATGTAGTTACGCATGATAATAGATATGTAGTCAGGGATAGCATGAATAACATAGAAAAGATGTATTCTGATTGTGGCTTTATACGAATCCATGCAAGATATATAGTTAATTACAAATATATATATTCTTTAGAAAAAAATGAGGTGGTTCTGATAGATGGACGTAAATTGCCAATGAGCAGAGCTAAGGGAAGCAGCGTAAAGCAGCTGTTCCAATATTATTCAAGGAGATAAGATGAGTATATTCTGGAATGTAATAGAACTTACAGCTACCGCGTTTGAAAGTTATATCATCGTGTCGGCTATAACGGCAATATTTGGACATAGATACGCCGAAAATAAGGGGAAAATAATTGATATATTGTTTATGATGGCTGCAACAGGGTATGTGACTTTGCTTAATCATTTTTATCAGTTTGAAGGTATGCTTTCATTGACGATCTTATTGTTATATATATTGTATGCCGTGTTTTTTACCAATGGGAGGGTGATCAATCAGGTACTGACGACTGTCATGTTGTTCTCATTGGTGATTTTGATAAATGTGTCAGTGACGATGTGTATGTCTATGGTACTTGGAATTCGGGATACGGTGATTTTTACTGATAGTGATGGAGCAAGATTGTTTGCTTTGTTCCTCACAAAGATCATATATTTTGCTGTTACAAGAATGATCGTACATATGTATAAAAAAGATTTTATTGAACTTGCGACCAATGAGACTGTGCTTATGGTTGCCATGTTTGGATTGTTATTTGTTATTTGTACAGTGCTTATAAGACTGCAGATGAGATATCCGGAGATAAAAGATTCTGTGTTTGGGGCTGTACTCTGTGCACTGCTTTTATATGTTTTTGTTTATTATATGCTTGGTAAGATAGCAAGAGATAATAAGGATAAGATGCAGATAAAATTGCTTGAGACCCAGCTTTCTGAGCAGAGGAATCTGATGGAAGAGGCAGGACAGGTACATAGGGATATAAAAAAGACAGAACATGATCTAAAGCATCATTTATTCAGTGTGCTTGGTATGGTAAAGATGGGTAAGACTGAAGATGCGGAACAATATCTGGAGAGCTTGCTTCATAATTATGAGGCAAGTGTATTCAGGTACATACAATTGGACAACAGCGCGATATCAAGTATATTGAACTTCAAAATAGGCAGATGTCATTCTAGCAATATAGATATGAAAACAGAGATAGAGACAGATTTTGACGGATTTTCTGATACTGACGTATGTGTTCTTCTTGCAAATGTGTTGGACAATGCGATAGAGGCAAGCGAGAAAGTATCGGTACCGAAGATTCTGGTGCACTTGTGGGACGATAAGGGATATCTTCATATAGATGTGAGGAACAGGATAGAACAACCAGTACTTACAGATAATAGAGAACTGGCTACTACGAAGTTGGACAAAGATAAACATGGACTTGGAATTTACTCAATATCCCAGATAGTAAACCGTTATGATGGAATGAAGGATCATTATGAAAAAGGAGGGTATTTTATAACGGATATATGGCTTAAAAGACCAGAAAAAAATATAAGATGAATACCAAATTCGACAAAAAACATACCATACTCGACATGAAGATTGTTGGATAAGTGAATCAGTTATATAACGAGATAAGAGGTGATTAGATGATTACATCGATAGCTCGTTATGTAACTGATTTTTTATTGCGGGAAAATGTAATATGTGCAGAATATGCGGATTTGTATATATATGGGTTTGAGGTGATCCAAGCAGGCGTGGTCAACATAATGATTGTGTTATTTATGGGTTTATTATTTGATCAGCTGATAAATGGATTGATATTTTGGCTTGCATTTTGTATGCTGAGGAAATTTTGCGGCGGATATCATGCGGATACATATCTCAAATGTAATCAATTACTTGCATTAAATGTGGGGATGGTTATGGCAATTCTTGCGATGAAATGCACGGTATCTATCCTTGTAAATTGCATTGTATGTGTTTTATGTCTGATTGTAATCTGGAGATATGCACCTATACAGAATAAAAATAAAGAATTATCCAAAAAACAGGTGAGAAGATACAAAAGAAACTCAATAATATTAGGGATATTGTTGTTTTGTATTTCATTAACTGTGGGTAATGGAAAATATATGTTTAGTACAGATATCAATCTGGCATTGATGTCTGTTGCTATAGCCATGATGGTGGAAATATGTATGGGAAGGAGGAGAGCAAAAGGTGAAAAGAATATTGAAAAATAGTCTTATGAAGTTTGTGGCAAATGCTGGGTATGTCGCAGCAAAAAGAACTGTTGGATCTGCATCAATCTATGGTTATCATCAGCCAAAGGAACCTAAGATTGTAGACCGTTTGGTTGAAAAACGACCATTAAGTAAAAGAACAGTTGAGAGTTTTAAAATGAAAATTAAATTTATGAGGGAGAGATAAGTTATGAAGAAAATAGGTAAAGATTTAAAGAAGAAGGTAGTTATGTTTACTATGGCGGG
>ULWV01014712.1_pt1 | contig 28681 bp, 17 predicted proteins | sample 1960651 | NCBI WGS metagenome assembly ULWV01 (sample SAMEA4835820, study PRJEB28245) | human gut metagenome | biome: gut microbiome; material: fecal sample | place: Denmark | collected 2008
CAATATCTACCTGATTTTATCTTCTCTTACTTTCAATTCTTCCATATGTACTGCTTTACATCTTCCACACCTCTACTCTGCACCTTCTAATTTTAATGTTTTTCATAGTAGAATTTCTCATGTGCTTCGCTAATAAAGCGAATGTTCTCTTTCTTGTTACTTACTGCTCCTAACGCTGTGTTGTTCATAGTGAACCTCCTCTAAAAATATTTATTTTTGCATATAAAAAAACTAAGTTCTTTTTAAGCCATAGCTTTAAGAATTTAGTCCTAATCGAGAGATATAAGAAAGGGAAGCATTACGCTTCCCTTTCGAGTTATATATAGATTTTGCAAACAATATCTTTAAATCGGTTCGCCTTCGTGTACTCAGCATGATATTTCATGTATTCATTCACATCATCCCTTGTAACGATTAGCGTCGTGAAGTAAAAATATTTACGCTCTTCTACTTTCCTGCATTGGCAATAGCTGCCTGTGCTGGGACAGGCCTGTAACGTACATTTATCACTTAAAGATTGCAGATGCTGTTTTTTTCCCAATCGGAAGCATCTTGCTTATATACCTCATTACCGTATACCGGATTCAAATACCAGATAAATGCTCCGTGATCAAAAACAATCTGATCAACGAAATTATCAATCACAGTATCAGGTATCTTAGCCCTGGCATCAAAGGCAGTCATCTTGATAAACTCAGAAAGGCTATCTATGCATCTGTCCTTTGCGCCATTATCTTCCAATTCTAAAACCCGTTGTCTGCATTCATCATTTAATTTCTCTAAGTTTGAAATCTGATCTTCTAATTTCTTTTTCTTGCTTCGGAAGACTTCTCTGGAAATATCTCCTTCAGAACACATATCAACCAGATTGGCAAGCTGTCTGTTCAGCTTCTCAATCTGACGATTGTTTGCTTCAAGCCGTTCTTTATCGTTTCTCTCAGGAGCCTTTACTTCAGCAACATCCTGTGCCATAGCCATAGCTTCCTTATAGATTGCATCTTTATTTCCAAGAAGCTTCTTAAAAACAAAATCGGCCTGAACCTCTAATTTCCATTCCATAAATGATGAGTTATCACAAATACCTTCGATATCAAGACCTTTTTTCAGTCTTCCTGCAGGAGTTCCTGTCCGTAACTGTCCATAGCACTGATAGATATAACTAAGAGTTCCATCATTAGCCTTATGAGCAATTCTTCGGTTCATAGCATGACCACAGGTACAAACAAGCTTATCACCAACTCTGTCATACCCAAGAATATTGCCATTGCCATATAGGACTCCATTCTTAAACGAAATCATCTGACCGGCTTTTACTCTCTGAGAAATCTTCTTGCTTTCATTCTGGGCCAAGGTAGCCATGATAGAAAGTCTAAGCTCTCCATCCTCATCATTCATTGTCCAGATATTATCTTCTGTGAACCACACCTCCACACCATATGTTTTGAGGGTTCTGGTCTGCTGCAGTGTATCCACCGTGTTTCTTGCAAACCTGGATACCTCTCTGGTAACAATTAGATCAAACTTCTTTTCTTTTGCATCCTTGAGTATTCGCATAAAAGACTCACGCTTATGAACAGATGTACCGGTAATACCTTCATCAATATATCTATCTACTAACGTCCAGTCCGCATGCCTGCTCAAAATATCATCATAGTACTGCACCTGATTTTCCAATGCAGATATCTGCGCCTCATGCTCTGTAGAAACACGGGCGTAGATGGCAACTTTTCTCGCCATATCGCACCTCGCATTCCTCAATCAAGCTGTACTAGATGAGATCTAGACACAGCTTAATTATATAATTATTATCTTGTTTACTCAACGGGTATATTGCGTTTTTTCGCGATATATCGCAATTCTTCGTCTGTTATCTTTCCTTCTTTGTTAAGCTGCTTCATAATGTCAAAAGCAGCATACTTAATAGCCATTTCCTCAGCCTCTGGAGGAAATGTAAGCTCTTTTAATTCCTTCATGACCATCCCTCCTAAAGCTTCTCAATGAAATAATTTTCCATGTAGGAAATCAATTCACAATGAATACGGCTTGCCTTTCTCCTGACTACAGGAACCGTTACACCAGCTTCTTCAGCAAGTGTATAGTAGTCCTTCTCCTGCTTAAGAAGCGGAATGATAATCTCCTGCTCCTTCACGCTAAGTGCATGCAGGTGTCTTCTGAAAGAAGCGTATTCATCAGCCATCATCACAATGACATACTCTCTTCGCTTGAATTCCTGTACCAGAGCCGGATCTGATAAAGCATCCTCTGCTGAATTCAGTCCATTGATAGCTCCCTCAAGCATTACATCAAGAACCGCTTCATCCGCTGTAGGATTACTGTAGCTACCCAAATTCTGAATACGGACTCCAAGCTCATCTTTGTGATTGCTACACCTTCTCTCCTTCTCAGCCTTGATCTCGTAGATCAATCTCATCTTGCAATCCTCGATGATTCCCTGGAAGGAAGAGTAATTAGAATAGATCAGCTCGGCCCTCTCCCTCGCTGACTTGTCACCGTAGTTTTCATAAAAATTAACCTTAGTGGCCATATACACCTCCTATATTCAGTTGTGTCTATGTCACTAGGCTGCGCGCCGCTTCGTAACTTCTTTACATAATTCATTCTATTGAAACCGGGCTTATGAATCGTTACCGCAAACGTGTACCAAAGGTTCACATACTGTGTACCTTAGCCCTCAAGAATCTGAATCTGCCTAAGCATCGCAAGTGCAGACTGCTTTGCCTTATCCGTCTTCAGATTATTTAGAATCTCTATTGCTTCATTCACAACAGGATCAAGATTATCCGTCGTATCACCGTTCAATATATAATCAGCAGATACATGAAACAGGCGGCTCAGTTGGGTAAGCATCTCAGCTGAAACACCTCTGCTGTTATTCTCATAATTGGAAATGGCAGATTTACCTTCAAGATGAAGTCTTGCAGCAAGCTCCTCCTGGGTATACCCTGCATCTGTTCTAAGCTTTTTAATTCTTCCGCCAACTGTTGTTACGTCAATTGCTCCATTGTTTCTGTTTACCTTCTTCATAATCTGCACCCTTTCCGGTGCCTTCCAAAACAGAAGCGAACCGAAAAAAAAGCGCAAAATAAAAAGAGCACTGCAAAACAACTACTAAATCTCTTGGTATGTAAAAACATACTTCAAGTTAGCTTCTGTTTTGCAGGCCCTTTTTAATCTGAATAGATGTCTTACGCTCCCTGGCTGCATTTATCCGTAGTAAATACGACTCTCTTCACAAACTCTTGGTTACTAGGCGTCACTCATTTGTAAGTCTTTTAATGCATCATCTATGCGACCAATCCAGTGATCTCCCTGATAACCTCATCCATATTTAATTGTTATGATATAACTGCCACAGCTATTTAACGATTTCGTTAATCTTGGCGGCATATCTGGTTAATCGAGCATGTCTCTTCTTAGCAAGCTCCTCCTCAGATCTAGTATCATCAAATACGGATACCTTGCCTTTCTTCACGCACACAACAAGACGGGCACCGCATTCTGGGCAAACCATATACGAAGTTGTACTATCTGACTCCATAAGAAATGCCCCACATCTGTGGCAACATACCACACATTCCCCAGTTTTTTCCTCTGCAAAACTCACCAACATCACGCCTCCTTTGACTATCAAGGTTGATATCTCTCATTCGGAAAAGGGAAAGAAACCGATATGATGAGTGTACATAATTCTCCCGACAATGACCTTTCCGTAAGTGTAGTCAACACTGCCATTATCAACTGCAATGACTATTCTGATCTTTTAAACTGTTTAGCGCACATTATTCAAGGTTCTTAATGACCTTGACGGCTACACCCTGAATCTTACAATCCGAAACAACGATGTCCTTCATGGTCTTGTTCTCAGGATGAAGTCTGATCTTCTGATTCTCTTTGTCTACAAAATAGCGCTTCAGAGTGTTCTCATTCGCTACCAGGGCAACAACAATATCGCCATCCATGGCTTCTGACTGCTTTCTGACAAGTACCAGATCTCCCGGAGAAATTCCGGCTTCAATCATGGACTCGCCCTTTGCCCTAAGTAAGAAAAAAGTCCCTTTGCCAAACATAGAAGCAGGCAATGACACATATTCCTCTATATACTCTTCCTCCAGCGTAGGAACGCCACAGGAAACAGCACCAAGTAGTGCCACACTTGTAAACTCTGTCTGAACCTTTTCGGTCTGTTCAGTAGAAATCTGCTGGCCATCATATCTGATCATACCATTCTCATTCATGGCTACCAGGTACTTATATGCAGTTCCTCTGGCAATACCGACCGCATCTGCAATCTGCGTTGTAGACGGTGAGTGGCGATAATTCTTGTAGTATTCCTCTACAAATGCCTTAATAGTACCCATAAGCTCTGTAGATTTATGTCTCATACGCCGCTCCTTTCTAAAGGAAGCAATCTGCTTTCGTTACTTACTATTTGAATAGTATAACACCGCGAACACTTGTTTGCAACAATAATCTACAAAATATCAAAAATATCTGACAGCCGCTAAAATCGTGCACTCCCCCTTTTATGATTACAATGGTAGCAAAAGACCTGTCCCGATATAAGGACAGGTCAGCTTTTTTCTTCTATTATACTTACTTGCAGTTGCCAAAAATCTTTCGCCAACTCAATGTATCTTCTTAAATCTTCATCAACAGTAATTGGTCGTTTTCCCTCCTCGATCATGCGATCCACAAATTCTCTTTCCATTCCGTAAAAGAATCTGCAATAATCATATACATCTTCAAACCCAACTAAAAAGGAATATAAATCAGCAAAATTGAATGATTGTAGTGCTTCTTTAAAGATACTATTGCTCAAGTATTTTCCTGCACCTAATAAATCTAAAGCTCTCTCCTTATGCTCATAAAAATCATTCAAATAAAATAAAAATGTATCTGGTCTATCGTAACATTTATCTGTAGGTCGACCAACTCCAGCAATCACAAATCCAGCATCTCGATAATAGATTTTTCCCTTAACTTTATTCATACCACCAGTAGTTGGCATAAGAACACAGTTTTCATTCGAATGATGTCGAGCGGCACACGCCATTAAGCACTTTTTAGTTTCAGAATCACATTGAACGTTCTTGATAAAAGCAGCAATCTTCTTATCATTAAAATTAAAGAAGCAATCTCCTGAAAGCTCTATAGAACCATACTTCCACACGCCTCTGCCATTTTTATTTTTTACGTCTTTTAATTGAATCCTTAAATCCGGATAACGATTCTGGTAATATTTCCATCGTTCCTGACAAGAATCATAATCAATTTCTGAATTCATCACTTCATCCTCTTGATTACTTTTTAATGATAGCCTTTAACAATCCCTTTACAGGCTTCCATGCAATCTTGATTATTGTACCTGCTAAAGCTAACCCTCCTATGGCCTCTGCAGCACCACGTTTATCCTTATCAGCGCATTTCGGACATAAACCCAGCTTGGACTCTGAGACCAGAATTTTTCCACACTGTTTGCACCTTTTGACAGCATCATTATTTGACATCTTTTTGATCCTCCTCTGCTGTTATTACGTATACTTCCTTCGCCTGCAGTTCCTCATATGCTGAATTCAGTAAAGGTTTCATCTCTTGTTCAAAGTTGTACCAGCAATCTATATTATTAGCATTATACTCAATATTTTCATGTATGAACATTGCCAAAGATTTATCTGTTGCAACTATTCCTTTATCAAAAAAACGACTTACTCTTCTGTTATATGTTCCAATAACACTTTTCTGTTCTTCAGTCTTACCAAGATAATGATAAACTTGCGATTGCAGACCTACATATCTAGTAACAATCTGCATATCTTTAGTTAGCCTTGATATTTGTTTGTCTATATTGGAGCGATTAATTCTTGTAAACCACTTTCTATTCCCCTCTTTTGCGAGTTCACCCTCTATTGTGGTCATATCAACATATACGGCATTAATCGCAGTTCTCATTTTTTCTGCAGCTTTTTCCAGATTCTCCTTCTGATCTATTTCCGCCGTCGCATTTTGAGCCGATAAAATAAAATCTCTTGCATCTAAAAAAGGTCTCATTATAGCTTGATTTCGTGCAAATTCAATCAAATATGCTTGCTCTGATTCCATGTAATCTATTTTTTCAGATATTTGACGCAATTGCATCTGCGTAATCATATCTCGCGAGATGCCAGCTGTTTGGTCAGTTCTTTCAAGCTTTTTTAATGTAACATCCTTTACTCTCTGCTTTGTTTCAACATCAATTAAAACAGCTCGTATATTGCCTTCTACCTGCTTTGAATCTCCAAGTACTATTTTCCCTGCCTTATATTTTTCTAAAATATCTTTTGGCAAAGACGCAAAATCAGGAACTAAATCAAATTTCGGTGAGCAAAAAGCCCCCACCGTCTGTAAAGCATTATTAACAACACTTAAATCAGAGACTGGTAGTACATTCATTTCCAAATTGTTTTTGGCACATACCAGTGTATTTGACATCTGATGAACCGCAATGTCAAAAAAATCACTCATACACATTATGTTACTGCCAGTTTTATCTTCCTCAGTAACAAGTATTTCGATTGCAGTTCTCTCGTTTACTTCAAAAACCATATTTTCTGTCTGCTGTTTTTCCTTTTTCTTTCCAAACAAGAACCGCACCTCCTCTTCAAAATAATTAAAAACGCTCAATTAAAAGATTTGTTATTTCGGAAGATTTTACCTCTTCATACAGTAAATCATCTGGTCCCAAGATATATCCAAGATTAGACACTCCATAATTTTCTTGAGATAGCATCTGCAGCTTTTCATCCTCTTCCAAAATACTCTTTATTCGCGGAGAGAAAAAATAATTTTCCGTATATTTAAAAATCCAATAATTGATGTATTCAAGCTTTTTTTCATGCGATAAGCAATTAAATTGGCGATGAAATCTCCGATAATTCTTATCTCTTCTATGATAAAACACAATCACAACTGAACTATCTTCCAAAGGGAATATGGAAATGTGTAAATTTTGAATACGTACATCCTCTGAAATATTAAAAATATCATTAATTTCATTTTCCTCAAAATCTTTATCTAATACCAGCGCTACTTGTGTTGCTATAGGAACTGTATAAGGTAATTTCTCATAAAATACTACCTTAAACTGCTCGTTTGTTTCTGCAGTTATTCCTTTATACAACTCCATCTCTTCGGTAAAATCTCTTATATCGAGTTCTTGAACAGTTCTCATATAATCCATTCCACCGATATTGCTCATTTCTGCAGCCCGCTGCCACAAAAGCGTTTCCATATTTCTTTTACTAAGCATAAGCAATACGTCTTTTAAGGCAATCTGCGCTAATACCCTATCTGTTGGAGCGACATCTGTCCATGCATCAGGGTTTTCATAATCTTGAAACACTTTACTATCGCACTCATTACAAATAAAGTGGAATGTACCAGAATTATTAATCCCCTTTTCTACATCAATTATATCTGCACCAACCAATCCATTAGCCTGTAATACCTTTCCATCAACAGCTATGTTTTTCAAACACATTCTAGGAACCGAATGAGAATTACAAAAACTTGTTTTAGGCTGTCCGCATAAAATACATTTATTAGGCTTTGAATCATTTTGAACTGATTTCAAAAAAGATCCCACTTTTTTCTTGGCATCAATTGGATCCATCCCAGCAGGAATCTTTCCAACCTTCATCTCTATACCTCCAATTTTTTCGCATAATCTTCCTCAACTAAATAAACTCGGCCTTTTGCTCTCGTAAGTGCAACATATAATTTATTCCTTGTTGAAGCCGCAAGATTTTGTAAATTTCCTTTTTTATATGCTTGCATAGTTGTCTTATTTAATAAGACACATACATCTTGATAACAATCTTCACCTTTGGTATCGCCCCAATTTCTATGTCCACTGCCAAATGTTGAAGCCTTTTGGTAATGCAACTTTACTATTTCTGGATTGAGCCATATTTCATTGATTTTATCATCGGAATCTACAAACTCTACTCCACCTTGTTCCCCCTTATTTGAATAAATATTTATTCCTAATTGTTCTCTAACATATTTGCAGACAGGTTCTCCGCATCTCCAGCTCTTTATTAGTGTTTTATCATCGTAAGTAATACCCGCCTTTTGAAACCTTTCTACATATTTAATCAAGTTATCAAAAAGGCTGGTATTTACGTTTCCATCTGCACTGGTATTATAGGTATGTTGATAGAAATCTCCTACATAAAACATATTCATGTCTATCTTCATAACTTCTTCAAGAAAAGAGAAATCTCTTCCGGAAATATCCTGCACCTCATCAAATACAACGCAATCAAAATATTTTTTTATTCTATTCTGCACGTCCTTTATTGCATCTGTCTTATCAAGGAGCAAAGATATTCTGTTGCTATATAATCTATCGCTTGAATCAAGATAGTAATCCAAATTCGTTGACTTCGCATATCTATTCTTATTAGATTCATAATTAATTCCGCGAGCCCCTACATAGTCTGAAAGAAACGGTTTATAGCAAAAGCGATAAAGAAATGTAAAATACTTAAAAACACTAATTCCCTCTGGAATTACGCCATCATTTCTTTCCCGTAATCGAGAGATAATATTGTTATAATTTGCATCAGTATATGTGATGATCAAAACTTTTTTGTATTCCGCACAAACTTTGTTAATTATATATGTAGTTTTACCGGAACCAGCTACAGCAAGCATTAACTTTTTATCCATTTTATTGCCCTCTCAATGTAGTCTGGTACAACAACGTTCTCTTCACTCATCAGTTTGTATGCAGCTTCAGTCTTATTATTGAGCATATAATCAACAGCGGAATCTCCAAATAAATCTTTACAAAGCTGTTTGTTTTTATCTTCAAGAACTATCTCAAATGTTCTCTTCCCATTATCAGATTCGTAAAAAATAGCGATGTTTTCTTTATCATTAAAATCACTGTATTTATCAATACAATTCTTTTGATAGTCCTCATCGTTATCTGTCACAACAGCTACTTTCGCTCCAGTAATAGATGCGATTTCTAAAAATCTTTTAAAGCTAAGGCCTCGTACATCCATTACCTGTACATCATCTTCCTCCATCTTATGCCCATTTACCTGCCTATAAAAATTGTCAAATAACATATATTCAGCAGGACCTTCAACAAGTATAATCTTATCTGACAACGCAAATTCTATAATTCCTGCCGGAGGCGTCTTCATGAAATATTTAGCGGTTTCTTCTTTTAAATCGCTTAATGCCAACGGCTTATTAATCTCATTTCCCTGAAGAATAAAAACATTATTTAATTCTAAACGTGTACTAATCAAACTATTATGCGTAGTTATAAACAGCTGTCCATTATTTGAATCACTAATTTTCTCAATAAGTGCTCTAAGCTTAACGTGACTCAAATGATTCTCCGGTTCCTCAATTAGAATCACTTCAACATTTTCACCAGAATGACTTAAAACAAAATCCACTTTGACGAAAATCTGCGTTCCAGTACCTTTGCTATCTAATGGAACTGACTTTTCATAAATCATCAATTCATCACTGAAGTTCGAACTATCATTTCCTCTAAACTTAAATGAGTACTCTTCACCATCTGGAACTCTCGCATTAAGTTCTGCAAGATTTTCTATTTCAAACTGATTCTTTATCTGACGAAATTTACTTTTATGCACAACTCGTTCTTTAACATTATTTTCTGTATAATGAGCATACATTCTTTTTACAAAATCGTTTGTCGCATAGTCTGAATTCATATTGCTGCTATCGATAAAAACGCTTCGTATTCTCTTTTTGTAACCAGAATACCCTTCATCAGCAAATGTCGAAAAACGCACTGTATAATAGTCATAAGGAAAAAAATTGGGATCAGCCTTAATGGAATCAATTATTTCATGCTCAAATTCTGGATTAGGAGCACATACCATCCTTATTCCGTATGCTGTTACCTCATCACTATTATTCTTTCCTTCCATTTCGAATCCAAAGTCACCATTTAGAAATAACTCAATCCTAACAACTGGTAATTCATCATATTTCTTACTTCCTTTTAGAAATTCATCGATTGAGTCAGTATTAATAATTCTATCAATACCAATATTTTCGACCTTGCGAATATTTCCACTAATAACCAGATCAATAGCTTCTAAAATAGTACTTTTTCCTGCCTCATTATCGCCAACAATTATGTTCATCCTTTCATTAGGTATAAATTCAAATTGCTTAAAGCGCTTGTAATTGGTTAATTTCAATTTTGCTATACTTGATGCCAACTATTATTCCCCCAATCTTACACAATCAATTCACTTAATCCGCCATAGCATGTCACGCATGCGCTCTTTCTTGCTCTTGTAAGAGCGACATAAAGCAGACACTTCTCTCCGGTTCTGAATTCCTCAAGAGAAATATCATCTTCAAAGTCTGCTCTTGTTCCAAACGGAAGCACCTTTTTATTTACCGCAACAGCAAATACGTGATCGAACTCAAGCCCCTTTACTCTATGCATGGTAGCAATTCTCACTCCATCAAACGAACGATCATCTATCTTATTGGCCTTAATTTCGAAAGACTTGATACCTGCTCTCTGAAGACCGGCAATATAATTATCAAGAAGCTTATGTGTTCTTGCTACAATACAGATATTCTTCTGCTCGATGCCGTTTGCTTCCATATCTTTAATCTTAGTCACAAGGAAATCGAGTTCCTCTTCTGGAGTTGCAAACTCCTTAATCTCCGGCTTATCACCGTGTGTAAGAGACTGGCAACCTTTGCCGTTATCATAATCTTCATCAAGGTCATCAAAAGAAACACCATTAAGCAATCCAAATGCAAACTTGCGAATTTCTTCAGTAGTTCTATAGTTGATTCTCAAATAGCTACTTCTTCCACGCACATTGATACCGCATTTTGAAAGAACGGCTTTGTTTCTATATATTCTCTGATGAGAATCGCCTACGATAAAAATGTCATTTTCATGCTCTTCTCCGGCAAGGGATCTAAGCAATCTATAAGCACTTGGACTAAGATCCTGACCTTCATCAACAATAATGGATGTATATTGACCTGTTAGTTTCTTATTTTCAAGAATCTTTCGGCATTCATACATTGCTGTCTCAACATCTCGCTGCAACTTTTCGTTCATGATGTTCTGATATTCATCAAACACATCCCATATTTGCATACGAATTTTACGATCCAGACGTACTCCTCTACCAATTCTTGGTGCTTTGCAATAAGCCACCTTATCATAGACTTCCTGAGCCTGGACAACTTTAACCCATTCATCCTTATAAAAGTTCTCTACAAAGCTTAATTCTCCACCAGCTATTGCTATTGCGTCTCTCCAAGCCTTGTCCACCTCTTCATCATAAACAATCTGATATTCATATCCTTGTCTACGCAAGAAATTAGAAACCCATGCGTCAAGATTTATGATGTCTATTCGCTTCATTTCTTCGGCAGAGCATATCTTTCTAAGATTATCCTTAATATCTTCTGCCAGGTTTTTAGTGTACGTCGTAAAAAGTATTTTTCCCTCTGAGTTCAAATTTGAAGCAAGCATTTTTGCTCTATGCATAGCAACAACAGTCTTTCCTGTTCCTGCACCACCTAATACTCTTGCTGGACCATTAAACTTCTTACCGACAACTTTTCTCTGTGTTGGATGAAGGAAGATTCTCCACTTTTCAAGAGGCTCTTGCATTATTGCTTGAAGTTCTTCTTCACCATCAACAATTACAAAGCTCTTCTTACTTGCATCTGTCTGAAGCGCGGCCGCAAAGTCATTATCCTTAACATCAACATTCTCAGTTTCTGGATAAAGAGTGGACAAAACCTCGTCTACAGTAAATCCATTTCCAAGCCATTCCAGCCCCTCAAAAGCATCTTCCGGTATTGCTGCTTTCAGCGAACGAAGCCCTTCAAGCGTCTTGATTGCTTTAATCATTGGAAGTTGTTCTTCTGGAAGACCTATCTTTTCAAATACATCATCAGATATTCCTGCAAACAACGCCGGTTCATCAATTGTGCTCTGTTCTTCAATAACTTCTTGAACATCAAATATCTGCACACTACCAGTAAGCTTATTTATGGAGCACTTTTTTCTTTTAGCCCATGCATAAGCTTCATCATGATGATCTACCCAAAGCAAAATATAGACATTACTTTCCGGCTCACGCACAATGATTCCCCTATAAGTATCATCAATTCTTACAGAGCAAATATTCTTGTCTATTCCTTTATTTATCTTTTCAAAATTGATTCCAGGGTGTGTAGGATTATTTCTAAACTTGTTAAAAAACTCAGTTACCTTGCCCTGTTTCTGCCTTGGCAGTGCTGCATATGCAGTCAAAAAATCAGCTGATATAGCTACTGTTGGCTTATTCCTCATTTACAGTTCCTCCAAATACATTGATGTTTATCTCTTCACTGCTTAGCAGTACTGTCCATCCATTATTTTTAAATACATCAGCATACTCTTCTTGTTCTGGTAAGAGCCACGCCACTTTTTTGTCTTCCCAAGCCATTTCTGCTTCAGCAATGGTTGCTCCTGAAGATTCATCCGATAATTCAAATCCAACTACACTTGGCGCTGGAATTCCATTATTATGCATCTCGGTAGCACAAGTAATTGCAATATCATCAATGAAGTCATCCATGATTTCGTTCCATTTTTCATCTACAACCACATTTGTACTTGTAGTAGCTACAGGAACATCTTCATCCGGAATAATAGTTCCAAGATTGCTATATACCGCCTTATTTATTCCAAGTTTGGATAAGAATATTGCAATACTATTAAACTGCATTACATTTGCAAAATGCCAATATCCATTCCAATCAAGCTCATATTTGTCAGTTCTTGATTCAGGAACATCATCAATAATCGCAGTAACTTTTAATGGTGCTCCCATCTTCATACCAGTCATTTCAGCCAAAGAAACTTCTGCTAATACTTCTATATTTCCCATATCTTGGCGTGGTTTCCATGTGCCATAGATAGCCTGACCAAAATCATCTACATCATCTGTAGAACCAATTGACTTTAATACAGAATTCCACTTATTCTTCCACTCACCATACAAAACTTGGTTACTCATTTGCGAAGCCTCTACTATAGACATTGCAAATGATCTTGCATGTATAGCAAATAAATCTTCTGCATTTGGCATTGATAAATAATCAATCAAAAGCTCAAATCCGCTTTCCTTTTCTGGATTAATCGCTTCTGCATTCGCGCTCTTTACAGCCGGTTTGTATACCTTGCCCGATGGCATCTTTACAGAATTCAAAGTCTCTGTTCTATAATCTCCCTGGCTCTTAAATACATTATGAACATCCTTATATGTCAGCGACCATACTCGATACTTTCCAGAAAGCATAATCGCCATACGTTTTAATGTATCATCCTCTACTATATCTTTGTGGTAGTAATATCCATCAGTAAATACAGCAATAGGTTTCTGATTTCCGGTTGTTCTCTTTGGTCTGATAACAAAATCAGGACGAGACTTAACCGTTATTCCCATCGATGCATCAAAATCAACCTGTGGTTCTATAGTCCATAAACTCTCTCCAACCTGAAGAGAATAACCCTCTTTTTCATTTACGAGTGTTTTATGGATACGTATAGGTCTTTCAGCAGTACTTAACTTCTCAAAGGCACCTACAAATTCTCGTTCAAGTTCACTATCAAATAAATGATTCGTATCTACCTGTGCCAGCTTTTTAATCTCTACACGATTCTCTTTTCCGCTCAGGATTGCTTTTAACAGAGCAATAGCTGAATCTCGGGAGATTTCTCCAATATGCTGACTCTGTCTATAAGCATAGAGGCACTTATAACATCCATCTTTCTGTGGATCATCATTACAGCTACAATGCTCCATTGTTTCAAGAGCTCCTTCAAAAACGTCAATAATACCGTTTTTATCATTCATGAGCTGTTTCAAATATCCCGTTCCTCCTGGAACTGAATCATAAATAACAAGATACTGTTTTCTATAATCAGCTTCTGGAACCGGTACTTCACTTACTGTCGCCCTAAGATGATCTACGTTACCAAACTTTTTCTTCATTCCAAGCATAAATGCTGCAACAAAGGATTCTACCCTTACATTTGTTGCATCCATAGTTGTTGCTGGAATTAATAATCTAAGAGCTTCTGTTTCAAATTCACGATATAAGAAAAGACACTCTTCATAAGGATCTGTAACTATGTTCTTATCCTTTACCATCTTGCAGAATCGAGAATGCTTTGGTTGCTCTCCTTGAACTTGTATCTTTCCACAATACTTACATATAGTAAAACCTTTCCTTACACCTTCATGTCCTGCAACAAGAAGCTTATCTCCAGTAATTGATTGTTCACCGAAGTTAATTTCTCGCATTGTTGCTTTCTGAAGGAATTCATATCCCCATTTAAACTCTTTGTTATCCATTTCAAATGCCTGAATAACATCTTTGTCTTCATCTACTTCTACGAGCAATTCTTTGTCATAGAACATAGTTGCTCTATCTTCACTGTCATCTCCAATCTGACTCTCTTCTTCTTTCATATTGGAATAAACCATTTGAACTTTAAACATAGAGCGAACCTGCCCAGCATCTGCCCAACCTGGATTTCCACACTTAGGACAAACACTTACCGGAGTACTTGAATCTTCTATTGTTGCATGAGAACAATTCGGGCATAATCTCCATGGTTCAGACTTAGCAGTATTAATGTCAACCTGATCAATTGTGAGTTTATGACCACCTGCATAAAAACTGTTCAGTGGTGCGAACTCACTAATTGCAGACGAAGCAGACCTATTATATTCATAGGTCGTACTCTCATACTTATTCTTCTGTCTATCATTCTCATCCTTCTCTACTCGGGTAAGAACGGCCTTAAGTACAATGCCAGCCTCTGGGAAAGCATAATTAGGCAATAATCCCGCATCAGACAAGAAATTGAATACGTTCTTATCGTTAATCTTTGCAACAACGCTCATCCAAGCTGCACGTTCTGCTTTTAATTCCTTAATCTGTTCATCATAAGATGAGTCTTGAGGTTTATCTTCCAGCTCCTTGATCATCTTAGATAGCTCTTTAATGCTCTTCTGAATTCCGTCTCTTTGCTTCTTAAGATCATAAAACTCGTTATAAATCTTAATATGCATTGGACTATTTGTAGTCCCTTCGCCCATTGCAAATGCCTTGATATCCTTGATTGAATTTTCATCAAGACCATCACTGTTCATCGGGTTTACAGAAAAAGCCTGTATAAACATTCTGACAAGCTTAGCCATATTATTCTGGACATAATACAGGAAGTTGTTAGGGAATCTGTCCTTAGATGTCTCGTCCAGTTTTGCTAAGCAAGAACTTACTTTATCCGGCACCTCTGCCTGTCCTGATTTAACCCAGCAATCCATACAATAAGCAGTAAACTGTCTTGCCAATACTGCAGACGCCTTTAAAAATACCTTTGGTGGTTCTACTGCTCCAGCAATCATTTCCATCGGATCTTGATAAAAATAAAGGTCATGAGGTCTTGAATTTGCTATAGCAACAGTCAGGGCATTTCCATCTTTACGTCCACCTCGACCTGCTCTCTGAGCATAGTTTGCCTGTGCAGGAGGTATGGAACTAAGAATAACCGTAGACAAATCTCCAATATCAATACCCATTTCCAAAGTAGGTGTACATGACAATAGATTTGGATCCCAAGGTTTCTGATTATCTTTTGATTTTTTAAATTTACGCTCTAAATCTTCTCTATCATCGCGTTCTAAGAGTCCAGTATGTTCCTTCGCAACAATTCGCACTAATTCGCCCTGACTATAAAGCTTTCCATAAAAATCCAGGTTCTTTTCGTCAGCTATATGCATATGACCATTGCAATTATGCCGAGTACAACATGCACCTTCAAATATTTCTGCATCCTTCTCGGACATTGATATCTGAGCTCCGCACTCATCACATACCATCTGTTTAACATTTCTAGTTATATGGCACTTTTCTGTATCAATCGCCCACACATGAACATTATCCGGTGTTTCTGTTTCCTTAAGAACTCCTGCTTTAGTAAGTTCTTCAAGAATAATCCTCATAATATCTGTAGCATCTGATTCTAATGAGAACTCCGGAAGATATTTATCAATCCACTTTGCATACCAAGACTTACCGTCTATGTTATCAAAGCCTTTTGTTTTCTTCGTACCGCGGTTAATTGCCACAAACTTAGGTACATTAAGTCCACGGTTTACTCCAGGAAGCCACTTCTTTCTATCATTGGATAAATGATAATAATTGGCACCATTTTGAATAAACTGTTCAAAGGCATAGTAATCAAATGCTCCGTTGACTTTCATCTGATACAATACTCCAAGAATCATTCTTCTGAAGGTCTCTATATCAGCACTTTGAAGCCTTCCTACCTCATTGGCTACTCGCTCCATAATTCCTGAAACTGCTTTATCAAAATCAAATTCAAGTACAGAGCATCCTGATTTTTCAAGAGTTCTACCAATTCTAGAAAGAATGCCATATTCCATCAAAATTTCATACTTAAAGCGCTGCTCAACATAATTCAACAGTGTTGCAGCATCTTCGTCTTTACGAAGTTGTCCTTCATTGCACATTCTTTCATATGCACGCATCCAAGTAAGGTTAGCAGGGATGAAATTAGCCACGAAATATTCATCGCCTAAATAATTCTTCCAATATGACACCACCCTCTGAATAAAATCATAAAAAGAGTATTCTTCCTGATCTAGATTAATAAACTGTGTTATCGCAGTTCTCAATCCAAACTTCCAAGTACGCGAATTATAGAATCCTGCATGATGAGCAGCATCCTGTACATTATCTGTAAATGCAAGCAGTTTCTTATCATCATTAAACTTAGAAGCGTATAGTTCAGAAATGCCCGCACTTATAGCTGTAGCACTTCTTAAACCAATAAGTGACATTGTTCCCTTTCCATTACAGAAAGAGCACTTATATGCCTTACTATTATTTCTTCCTTCTGTCTTTAGATCTGGCACCCAGATTGGAATTGTCTTATGACCGTTTGAACAAAGTGTTCTATTATCTTCATCAAACATGATTTCCATACATTCAGGACATAATCTCATACGATTACTTAGACCAAAAGCTTCTTCACCTTCCTTATGAGGGAACATCAATCTGACCTTAGAATCGCCACTAAAGAAAGCATTGTAAAATGCCTTTATATCCCTTAGTTCAACACTTCCATTATCCTCAATAGAAGCCCAACCCGTTTGTCCACATTCTCTACAGTTAATTACTGGAAGATAATGCTTCGCCTGGTGTTCATTAAGATCGGTTGAAAGGGCATACTTTATATCCTTATCAGTCACTTCACCAACAAGACGTCTAAGTTCACGCATCCATACCTGAACCTGCACATTTAAAAATGGGCGCAATTTACCTGATGAAGTTTTAGTTCTAGCATGAGAAATTAATGCATATAAAGCATCTATAACAATACAAGCTAATTCTTCACCAAGCTCTCCCAACAATGGGAATCTCTTTATCAAGCTCTCATATGCAAACGAATTCTGCATATATGAACCTTTGGCCTCTGCTATAATACTTTGGCAGAAGTTATGATGCATAAGCTGCTTTCCAAGCTCAACCCTTACATCATCTGACAATATATTTGAAAAATCCGATTCATCAAGCCAAGCATCTACAGCTGCATATAAATATTCTTTTTCATCTTCTCCTGAAGATAACTCTTTAAGTCGTAATGCTTCATCTCTATTTGGAATTTTATAATCTGTGATATCAAACCCAGCAAAAAATTCTTCTGCAGAGAGTCTATCTTCTGTAACTACAGAGTCTTCATCAAATATTTCTCCAAATACATCCGATGCATATTCTCTAATACTCTTGGCACTATCCTTAGCGCCCATTGTAGCCGATGTTCCAATACAGCAGATCTGTCCTGGTAACACATTAAGGCGCGCTTTAAGTCTTCTTAATAGACATGCCAAGTCTGTTCCCTGAGCACCATCAAAAGTATGAAGCTCATCAACTGCAATATATTTCAATGTATCCGGAAGATTATTCTTCCAGAGTTCTGCATCCTTCGGTCTAACTAAAAGATAATCCAGCATCTTATAGTTCGTCATTAGAATATCCGGAGGCGCAGCTAAAAGCGTTTCATGATCTGTAATGACTTTATCAGGAAGCATCATCTTCGCAGATGAATACTCCTGACCACCAACATACATACCCACACGAATTCCAGCTGATTTAAGCTCTGGACTACCATCTACAAGTTCAGCAATACGCTTGGCCTGATCGGATGCAAGTGCATTCATCGGATATATAATTAGTGCCTTTATTCCTTTCTCACCACGATGCTTATAGCAGTACTCAAGTATTGGATACAAGAAACACTCTGTCTTACCAGATCCAGTACCTGTAGCAATCAGTGTTGATCTACCGTCTTCGCCAGTTAATCTTTCAAACGCTCTCTGCTGATGCACATATGGACTAAAAGGCTGATGAATAGATTCAAAGTAATTATTATCTCCTTCGTATACACGGAAAGGAAGGCGCACAGCAACATACGGTTCATGAAAAACCGCATCCTTTGTATTCAACATATTCCTAATGGACCCCTTAAATATCGGGTTTGTTATAGGAAATGATGTATCAATATAATCAACCAGCCCCTCCTGGTATTGTCTTGCAAGAATTGATGGTAACATCTTGCCACTCTCCTTCTCAAAATTTTAGCAGTATGCTCTACATTTTATTTTTTCTCTAATTATCTCATCTGATATCCCTAAATAATCCAATCTGCTACAATAAATAAGCAACATCAGATTATATGCTGTTTCAGCAATTTTCGGAGTAATTTGTATATGTGAACCATGTGTAGAATTATTTCTATACTTAATAACTTTTCCTATCGATTCCTCAAAATCAGCAATACTACCTTTAAATGATGAACTCTGTATTACTAATTCTTCGTATTTACGGAATAGCATAATATATTTATCGTATGCCGAGTAATCCCAATGGTTAACATCAGAGTTGAGCATATTGTATGTTCTATCCGACATCCAATCTTTATCCTTAAACTCCTTAATAATAGTTTTTGCCTTCTTTTTTAATTCTTCAAACTCAGCGTTAGTTTCTGAAACTAGTCCATGCCGCTCAGCTTCATTTTCTACAGCTGTACAAATTTCCTTTATCCTCTGCTCATTAAACCAGAACGCATCTCTGTCTTCCTCTGCAAGATAATCAATTGTGAAAAAATCTGTATCTTCACGCCCTTTTAAATACATTGCTTTAAATAGTGTAGGAAGTGCTTTTCCTAAATCTCCAAAGCTTAAAAACTCTACCCATTTCTTTTCAGTAAAGCATTGGTATTCATATCTGAAAAAGATATCAGCACACTCAGTATTAAAAGTTTTTTCTTCTACCGAATATTCCTCAAGGAGTTCAATGCTTTCGAAGCCAACATTTTTCCTACATGACATAAACTGACACATTTCTAAAACTGCAAAAATCGTAGGACGAATATCTGTAATCAAAAGACCATCCTTATATATAATTTCAAGTCCAACATGGTCATTGGTAATAGCTGATCCTAATACTCCATTTCTTTCATTTATTCCAGACGCTACTTTTATTTCTACATCCCTACCAGCGATTTGAGTATCAAATCTTATTGAATCATCTTTATAGCGAAGAACTGTTCCATCTTTAATAGCTTCGGTTTCAAAAGCCTCAGGCGTAAATAAGTTAGAAAGCACCCCACCATTAAACCTAATTCCCTTAAGCTTTGAATCTATGAAACATCCTCTAATAAACATTCCCGATGACAAATGAAACATTTTTCCATAAACTTTGAATTCATCATGGATATAAATAAGCATATCTTTATTATCTAGCGTTTTGCACGTTAGATAATCATCTTTGGGACATATTGATACTTCACTTAATTCATTAGATTTTCTGATGAAATCAAACCTATAATCTTCATATTGCACTAAGTCAAAAGGCTCTTTCTGACCTATAAGCATTCCATAATTACATTCTTCCACACTGATTCCTCACTATTTACTCCGAAAATCTTTTGTTAAATTCTCTCCAGATTTCTTCATAATCTTTTTCTCGATTGCACTTGTCAAAAGGAGCAATATACTCAGTCGTTCTCTCAATAGGTCCGTCTGGCAATGTATCATCTGTAATCATCTGTGTATATGAACCAGTCTTCATATCCTTGATAGATTCAAATTCTGACCGTGACACCCCGACCCCTACCATACTTCGATTATTAGTAAAGACTATTCGACCATTCGCATCATACCAAGTATCATCTTCATATGACTGAAGAACTGGGAATTGAATAGAATATATCGTTTTCAATTGTTCCAACGTCATGCCAAGTGCCATAGCTGTTAAAACATCTATTTCAACAAGCATTTCGCGTCTCATATAGTCCGTTCTGCAACATGTGTTAAAAGATAACTTATGTTGTAATCTGCTAAACATTTCATCATCTAATCTATTATCTGCTTTTGCCCATCTATCCTTTATATAATCATCTCTAAACTCTGATTCCCATAGATTTTCATATTCATTTGAAAGACAATTCAACATTAAGGCTCTTAACCGTAGGGCAGCATCATACTTCGTCGAAACATATGGCAATTTTGCAACCACATTAGGCTGAAGGTTACTCTTATTCAATGTTCGGACAAAATAATCAAACGGAATTGACGAGAACATAGCTTCGGCAAGCACTAGATCATCATTATTTTTAAAGTCAAATCCAAGCAATCCGTTAATATGTGACGTTTTTGGCGGTATAATAGCCGATATAAAGGTTCTCTCACCGCCAAGATTAAGCATCTTTCGAGCAACCAATCTATAATCATTCGTAATCTTACCTGACCACTCATTATCTACTATCGCTGCCATATATTCTTCGTGACTTTTTCCTGGGACATAATTTGTTCTTTGTGAGTAATTAAAATCAATATTAGTAAGATCAATATTGTCATAATCACTATTTAACTTACATTCTCTCCTAGATGTCTTGAATAGCGGATTACAAACTCCAATATGTGGTCCTGAATATATTCGTTCAAAAGGATCATCAGAAAAATGCACCTTTCGTTCAATATCACCTGATTTCTGAGAATTAGTTTCATGCCACATTTCCATAATCATAAATCGGCCACTCAAATCTGATAGAGTATTTCCAACATCTTTTATGGTCTTTAAAATCTCCAATTCTTCACTGAGCTGAAGAGAGGAAAGCTTTGCATCTTTAATCTTGTCACTACCATCAAATACCTGCGCAAGTAACGACAAACTATCATTATCGAAGTGCAGTACTCTTTTAGGCGACCCTTTTATATTCCATTCTCCTGCGTCATCTTTAATTCCCAATTCAGTTTGATCAGAATTATTATTATCGTAGCAGGCCTCTACTGTTATTGGATCATATAGATTGAATATCGCATCAAATGCCACGTTGTCCTGTGGACCACCATACACATTTATACTAAATTGTGTATGGTGGTCCACTTCGTGGAACAATTTTCTCTCATTCGCAAACATAAAGTGTTTGCGAAGCCGAGAATATATGTTTTCACGAAGTGCACCACCCTCTGGATCATCATAGACACTATCAGGATGGAGCAAAGCCGATACTGCTTTATTATTTCCAATCATATAAACCAATGGAATAAAACACTTATATAAATTTGTCTGCTGACCTTTTAATGCTTCATAATTTTCAACAGCATTAAGAAAATTTTGTATTCCTGACATTGATTCATATTCATTCATATACATCTCATATGTCTTTGAATTATTAAGGGCCTCTGTTCTTTCCTTTGCAATATCACTAGCTGAAAGCTTTTTAACAGCAAAAATAGGATTCTTTTCGGATAGTATTCCATCTTCTGTCCAAGTCATCTTAAGCCATGGTGGATTCCCAATCATCAAATCAAATCCACCATTTTCTTCAAATATATCAGCAAACTCCAACTCCCAATGCTGGAAACGTTGTGCTTCAGCTATACTATTTGCAACCGCAAGTCTTTCACTTCGTTCACGCAAATCATCGAGGCATACTTCTCCTAAATCATGATATTGGGCTTTAAACTCTAATGCTAATTGATCTCCCTCTGTAGTGTATGTAAGACCTTTTCCGTCATCATCGAATTTAAATACCATTTGGCCACTTGAATTGACATTAACAGCACGAATATTCCCTTCAAGAATTAATGACATATCAAAGAAAAACTCTTGTCGTGAAGGTAATAAATCAGCTTTATCAATAGGCCAAAACCAAAGTGCACACCAATAATCCATAGCTGCTTTCAGGCGAGCATATGGACCAGCATTCTGAGCCTCCTCAGATTTAAAGATCTTTTTATAAATGGCATCTTTCTCTCTTATAGATTTATGTGAACCTTCTCCGACCTCAACATGACCATATACACTTAGTGGTTCCTCTGTTGCTTCTTCTATACGTTTGCGCTCATCAGCTGTTAACTTCCATAATCTATCAATGCTTTCAGACAATCTAAGAACAGTTTTAAGCTCATCTTCATCAAATTTAGATGTAAATTCTTTATTCCAAGCCTTTAACTTCTTAATATTCTCTGGTTCCAGACTCTTAATGACCTTATCTGTATAGTTAGCCATGCCTGGATCACCAAGAAGGAAATGATATATCTCCTTAGTATGCTCATGCTGACCTTTCTTTGTTCGCTCTTCACCTGGCATGATTCTTCTAGGTGCCTTTTCATACCATTTACCTGCTTCTAAAGCAGACTGAGAGTATACTTGTCTTCTGGCACCAATAAGTGAATTACCATTAACTAGCTGTGTTCCAAACCAAGGCACGTAAGCACCCTTGTAAATTGTATTTAACCATAACGAAACCTCCGCTAGCTCAACAGCTACCGGATTCAAATCACAACCATATACATTTCTATCAGCAATAAACATTTTTACTTTCTGTAATTCTTCAAAACGTTTATCGTAACTAATTGTCTCTCCGAGTTCTTCCTGCTTCTTAGTAAGATATGCCTCTGCAAGCTGGTTAATTGCTTCATTCAAGAATGCAGCACTGCCCATAGCAGGCTCACAAACTGTCAAATGAAGAATCTCATCAGCAGTTTTATCCTTCAGTAGTTCCTTAAGAGCATATTTAACAAGGCACTTAGTAAGTACCTCAGGTGTATAGTATGATGCAGACTTTTCACGTTCTCTTCCGGCGAGTCGATAAATAAAAGTACCCTTCTCATACATTCGAAGTTGTCCCTTCTTCTCACCTGACTCATAACGGACACGTTCTATCTTTTCATCGTAATTAACTAATTCGTTTTCTTTTACAAAATAGCCTACATCTAGTTCGTTGAATTTATCTCCAGCGCGTTTAACTTCATACAGATCCTCTTCTGCAATAAATCCCCTATAACTAAGAAGGGCCTCATACACAGCACCCATCTGATTGATTCCAAGCGCTGAATAAGATATTCTACCCTTTCTCTCTTTAGCATTTCCTGGTCGTGAAATACTCATTAGATCAACAATCTTAAGCATTGCACTATTTCTAAGTCTTGCTTTTGTAATAAGCTTTGTGTACTCCGGATCAAAGATATGTGCCTTCAAAGCTTCAATCGTGAAAACATCATGCATTGACGTTTTCTCAATCTCAATAGCTTTCTTATATGCTTCCAAATCTTCCGGATATCCAAAATAGGTCATATGAAATAGCTTCTTAAGAGTATCATCAATATAGTATCCCTCAGCTAAAGCCTCACTATCTTCCTTCACCTGATCACATACATCGCGTAGTCCCTCAAGTGAATATCCCTGTACATATGTCTGAGACTTCATAGGTGCGTAACCAAGCTCCGGTCTAGCCTCAATAAAAAGCATAAAAAGGAATCTATACATGTATCGTAAACACTCAAGTGTCAACTCTGCTGCATCAATTGGATTCTCTTCAAAATCTATGCCCTGTCTTGTTTTCATGTCATAGATGACTTCATTTCCAAGAATTTCGATACTTTCTCTCAACGCATATTTCAATGCATCCGATACACCTGCACTATGCTTATGAGAATTTTCATCCAATCCATCCAACACTATATTCCCATCAGATGGGCATAAACTCTCCTTATGGAGAAGAACAGTCATCGCCATAAATGTAGACTCCTCATGGCGACTGTAGATATCCTCCATCATAAACTGAAGATATCTTTTCTCATTCCACTTATTTCGATCAACAAGTGCAATCTGATTAATGCCTATGAGCAGAATAAACCTAGGTGCTTCCTCTCCTGCAAAGAAAAGCTTTGCAAGAATCTCATCATTTACAACATCTATAGAAGCACCACTCTCTTCTTCGTCATCACTCTGTTCAAAAATATATCCATTAAGAATGTCATCATCTCTTTCTGCAGCGACTGACAAAAAAGCCCATAACAGAGGAGCTCCATTTGTCTTAGTGACTTCATGGAAAATAGGTACATTTACTCCATCTGCTACTTCTTGAGTCGCGCTATTGATAGAACCATATCCAAGCGCATCTAAATAAAGAGTAGCAAGTTCCTGAACTAAAGGCTTACTTACTTCCTCGTTCTTTGACCTAAGATATCTGTCACGGATGTTATAATACTGAGTTCTTACATCACGAAGTTTCTTCCATGGCAATTGTATTTCTTCAGTCTTTTCTTTTTCCTTCCACTTCTTTATCGTATCTTCAGCATTGTCCTGAAAAATAGAAGTGAAGTAATGGTTTGTGTAGTATTCATTTTTATTTTCAATTCCTGTCAGAATCATTTCCATGTTATCTCACTCCTGTTACAACTGCGATAATTCTAATGTATGGGTTCTCTTCAATTTCCAACGTATCCTTTTCCCAATCCATGAAGTTTGAAAAGATAGCCTCTATTTCTCTTTCCTTCTCGGACTTTTTACGTTCCATTCCTGGGATTCCTAAATCAAAGAGAGTAAGCTGCGCATCTTTATGTCTTAACTCAAGAGCTTCTAATCTCTCCATTTCCTCATAGATATATGGATCCGTTTTCGCCTTATACTCTGCGCACTTGTCAGACATAATCTTCTTTGCACGTTCAACAACATCATTTAAAAGAGTCTGTCCTTTAGCTATTTGTTCCTCAGAAATTTGCTGAGTATTTGGTGCCTTCATATTAAGATGAGTTTTTTGCATAACTTCACTCATCGTCATAACATTTTCAAACTGCCCATTCCTATAGCTGACACCAAACCATTCATCAACAACCGTTGTTGATTTTCTATTAGGAATTAGTCCCGCAACGATGAATATCATTTCACTATCATCTATATCTTTTGAGAGCCCAAGCACTGGAACCTCGCTTCTCTTATAGAAGACACCAGCCTTATCTTCAATCCAGTTAAAGATTGGATGAAGTTTCCATAGAAACTGAGTTGCCTGCCATGCTGTTTCAGCCAAATCGTTTTGCATACAGCGTTTCATATCTTGTAGACAATACTCTCTGTCTGGAGATAATCTAAGATAATCATCCGATGGCATAGCCTCAGGTGGCATAAGTTTTCTAATTCGTTTCTTTACGTTTTCTGTAAGCTTAATCTCTACTCCTTGAGTTCCTGTTAAGTCAGAATATTTTATTTCTTCTGTATCCGTAAAAATATCCAAGGCATTTTTTACATAATCAAGATCTGAGAACAGCGTCTCTTCATCACTATACTCAACCTTAACTTCTTTCTCATCTCCAAGTCCCATTAGTAGTTCCAAAGGATCAAACTCTTCTTCATCAGAGTCAAGAAGCTTTTCAAAAGCATCTGCTCCTGCACCACTTTCAATTGCTTTCGCAGTTTCTTCTTCCTCTTCTCCCTGGTTGAACTTTCCAAAGAGCATGGCCGGATCTCCAATATTCTTAAGAGCCTGTTCCTCTTTCTTTACCAAGATTTCCATAATACGAGCATCGCCCTTAATTCTTGGATTATCACTATCAATAAGCATATATCTGATATCTGGTTGCTCACGCTGTCCATAACGATCAATACGACCATTTCTCTGTTGGAACACCATAAATGACCAAGGAATATCAAAGTGAATCAGTCTATGTGACAGATAATGTAAATTGATACCCTCAGATGCAACATCAGATGCAACAATGACTCTGATAGGAGATTCTGCTCTACCAAATTCATCAACAATACGCTGAAGCTCTTTATCGCTCATTCCACCATGCATTACCTCAAGCTGATTGTCCTTTAATCCTAAATCCTTTTTGAGATTTTCAGCAAGGTAACGCATTGTTTCTATACGCTCTGTAAAAATAACAAGACGATCATCATTTTTACTTGGAGCCCATCCATACTCTTGGCTCTTTAAAAGAGCAATCAACTTTGCGTATCTCGAAAAATCTGCTGGCGTAATCAGCTCTAATGCATTTTTTAATTCTTTTAAAGAGGCAATATCAGGCATATCTCCATCTGGATATTTCTTCTCAAGCTTTTTAATTCTTGTCTCTAAGCTCTTAATACATGCCGCTGGTGAAGAAAATAAAGATTTTTCAAGACTAGTCTTAAAGAGAATTCCTTTTCCTCTTGCTCTTGTCTCATCCATCTGCAGTTTCATATCTGCAAAAATATCATAAGCAGCTTCTTCTCGCGCAGACGCAGCACATCGCTCAATAGTAATTACACGCTCTTTAAAAGCGCCAGAGACCTGATCCTGAATATCTTTCTTGAATCGTCTGATAAGGAGCCCCTGTATATCATCTTTTGTATAGTTTTCTTCATCAGCAATTGCAGTCGGATCCAGCATATTCATCAGAGATGCAACCGACTGTCCTTTACCATCATGAGGAGTTGCTGTAAGCATAATTAAAGTATCTGAGCGATTAGCAAGTAATGACGCAAGCTTACTTCTCTGAGAACTTCTATCTCCTCTTTTCGCAACGTTATGTGCTTCATCGATAACAATAATATCCCACCATGCATTCTCGAGATGGGTACGATACTCAAGGTCATTCTTCAGTGTATCAACTGAAATAATGGTCTTATCATAATAGAAGAACGGATTATAATTGGTCGGAATCTTTGCTCTTACACTTTGAATTCTTGATGAGTCCAGACGTACAAGCGGAATTGTAAATCTGTTCCACATTTCTTTTTGGAACTGTGTCATCATACTCTTCACAGTAACTACAAGAATTCTCTTTCCCTTGCCACGAGCAATTAACTCTGACATAAGAATTCCTGCTTCAAGTGTCTTACCAAGACCAACAGTATCTGCAATCAAAATTCTCTGACGGGTATTATTAAGTGCCATCTGAGCAGGCTCAAGCTGATAAGGCATCAAGTCCATTGCAGCCTTATCTCCAATATGAATCTTATTGTCAGTTGGTATTTTCCCTCTCCACTGACTCTCAATATATACTTTAGATTTTCTAAAGAACGCAGAATCATCCGGCACAAGTGTGACCTTCGCCGGATCAACAATTTCTATATCATCTTCAACATCCACAAGGAACATTGACTCATAATCTTTGACAAGCTGAGAAAGACCTATTACATGTAAGGTCTGGTTTCCTAAACTATTAGTCTCAACTTTTTTTACCATCCATTCCTCACCACGAACGATAATTCTCATTCCTGGTGCATACTTAACTTCTAACTGTTCCATGAGTAATCTCTCCTACTCCACTATTTATTTTCGCTTTTCTCAAAATGAATTAAGTCTCCGAAATCACAATCAAGCTCCATGCAAATCTTTTCCAAGACGCTCATAGACACAGTCTCACCTCTGCTCATCTTGGCAAGTGTACTGCTGCTAATTCCAATGTTTTCGTTCTCAACAAGATCCATCTTTTTCATATTCTTGTCGATCAATAATTTCCATAATCCGTTATAAGATACAGCCATATAATTCCTCTCTTATGGGGATTACCCATCTTGGTGAAGGACCCGAAAGTCCTCATAAATAGTCCTAGTGTACATTATACGCTCTTAAGCATATATTTTCAAATACAATTTTCGACTTTTCGAAAGTTGGCTTCGAATTAATAGCTAATTAGTTTTATTTTTGTAACAATGTTTGTGATTTTCCTATCAAAGGTATTCTGCACTTCGCGCAGCACCATCTTCGATGGTGTCAGGGCGCGTCTTCGCAAAGTGGCGAGCAGTGCTTTTTTGTACAAAAAGCTATTATCCGCTCGTTGGTGGCACATCCCCAATCCCCTTGAACAAGCTAATCGCTTGGCTACGCAATTCTTACGAATCGCTTTATTTTACTGTTGGAAAATTCTTCAGAAATGAAAAAAGAGGGGAACCCATAAGTCTTAAACCTACAGATTCCCCAAATAGAATTATCGAGTGATATTGTGTTTTCTGACACGTTCCTTCTTCTGTTCTTTATCGTCCTTCAAGAACTGGTCGATGTCGTATTTTGCTCTTTGGATCTCCTGCATATCTTTCTTAGCCTGGCGATATTCACCATATAACTTCTTCTTTTCTGCAAGAACCTCCGCATACTCAGCATTCAGTTCTTTTACCTTTGGAAGCTTCTTGACTCCCAACTCATCAAAGGCATTCTTAGCAGCCTTATGAAGCAGAATCTCCTGCTGATATTGTCAATATTGGTTTACACTTTATTCTCAAGAAT
>ULWV01035286.1_pt1 | contig 28193 bp, 28 predicted proteins | sample 1960651 | NCBI WGS metagenome assembly ULWV01 (sample SAMEA4835820, study PRJEB28245) | human gut metagenome | biome: gut microbiome; material: fecal sample | place: Denmark | collected 2008
AAATGCTATCATATATGGAAATGGATATGATAATATTTACAACCAATATTGGTGCAGTTAAGGGTCTGGATGGAACTTGCAAAATTGCTAATAATTATTACACTAATAATATAAAATATATATCTAGTTCTTATATATATGCCAGAGCATACTATGATTCTAAAGGATTAAAATATTACAAATACAAAAAGCAAACTAAAAAAATATTAGATGAAATATCAAATTTATTAGAAGAATCATACAGTAAATTTAAAAAAGATAAAAAAGATACTGGAATAAGATGTTTTAAAGAACATTATGGATTATTAGTTAAAGATACACTATATGAATTCAAAGATATATTCCCGGGAATAAGCAGAGAATCGTTTGATAAATATATGGAAAATGAATCATATTTAAAATCAGATTTTTATGATAGCAGATATAAAACATCTTTATATTTCATAGCCGACAATGAATTAGCTGCAATACCATTGCTTACACATATAAAAAATAAGATTAAAGGAATAATGTACCTTTATGACGTAAGAAGAACATAGTATTTTAATGTAGGGAGGTAAAACGTCCCCTCAGCTTTTTAGCCATCATGGTTATATGTAGGTAGGTATGTACCCCAAACCACATAATAAATAAAAAACGTAATATATAACTAGAGAGATATATAACTTAATAAACAGCAAAGCTATTTATTTTTGGATTTAGTATTGGGAATAGAAATTTAAATAAATCTAAAAAAGCATTGCAAAGTGTTTTACTTTGTAGTATAATGTAATTAACAAATAAATAAGGAGGCAGTGATATGGCAGTAGCATCACACAACACAAGGGCAACATTTACTTTAAAGAAGGAGACTATGGAAGTATTAAAGGAGATATCTAAAGATAACTTTAGAAAGCCTAATGAAATGTTAGAATACCTAATAAGTCAATATGTAGAAAAGGAAGGTAGATAATATGAAGAATGAATTAATGATATTTGAAGAAAGTCAAGTTATCATGATAGTAGATGCAAAAGGAAATGTTCTGTTTGAACTATACTCAACAGGAATGGCATTAGGATATATAAATAGAAGAAAAAACTCTATAGGAAAAGAATATATTTCTCCATACAAGTCGAGAATAGACAAAAACATAAAAAATACTGGAATTACTGTGTTTTCACGAGGTGTGGAAAAGTATATAGACCTAAATGGATTAAGAAAATTCATATCAATAAGCAATACTACAAATAAATCTAAGTTTATAGAGTTCTTACAGGAAAAAGGATACTTACACAAAGAGGAGGTGTTTGAGTATTCAAGAAAAGAAAATGTTTTAATGGATAGTATTGTTAGAGTGTTAAAGCCAATTGGATATACATTAGAAACTCAAAAAGTAGATGCTAACTATAGATTAGATGGTTATATACCTGAATTAGATTTAGTTATTGAGTATGATGAAAATAATCATAGTCAATATGATTCAAATAAAGAACAAATTAGAGAAAATTACATAAAAAATAACTACAATCATTTAATCAGACTTACAGATGAAGATGATTTAATGACTAATATAGGTAAAGTAATGAACAAAATAATGGAGGTAGCTTAATATGAAAAATGAATTAATGATATTTGAAGAAAGTCAAGTTAGTATGATAGTAGATGCAAAAGGAAATGTTCTGTTTGAATTATACTCAACAGGAATGGCATTAGGATATGTAAGATGGGATGGAAAGTCTTACAATGAAGATGGAACTAAGAAGACTTATGCAAGAAAAGACAGAATAGATAAAATAGTTAAAAATGCTGAAATTTCAACATCTGTCCACAATGGTCAGAAACATTTAACCGAAGAACAGTTATATGATTTCATGTTGGAAGCAGATACAGACAAATGTAAATCATTTAGAAAATGGATAACTTCAGAAGTGTTACCTACTATAAGAAAAACTGGTGGATTTGTAGTTGAAGATAGAGAAGAAGAATTTATAAAAAACTACTTCCCATCATTTAGCCCAGAAGTTCAACTAGCTATGGTAAGTGATCTAAAAAAACAAAATCAAGAATTGAAACAAACTGTTGAAGAACAACAACCTAAAGTTGAATATCACGATAATGTATTAAACTCATCAGAACTTCTTGTTATGACTACAATAGCTAAAGATTTAAATACAAGTGCTAGAACATTAAATAACTTCTTATATGAAGAAAGAATTCAATACAAAAGAGGAAACATATGGCATCCATATTCAGAATATGAATATCTTATAGAAGATGGATATGCAGATTATCACACTTCTGCTGAAGGATTTACACAGTTAAGATGGACTCAAAAAGGTAGAAAGTTTATAATAGACCTATGGAATAAAAAGAAGGAATCAGAGGTAATAACAAACGAAGAATACATAGAACTTATGGCTTTATAATGTTACATAAAATATAAATAAATCTAAAATAAAATAAATAAAATGTAGGGGATGTATTTCCCCTTAAAATAAATGAGGAGTATATGAAATGAACAAAGGATTAAAGATAGCAATCGGAGCACTTGTAATAGGGTTTGCTTTACATAATATAGGAAACTTAGAAACTAAGGAAGAAACAAGGTATAATGCATTTATAGACCACCCATATGCTGGTATGAATGCTGAAGACATTAATAATACAAAGTTAGGTAAACCACATGAAATATTTGACTTATCACAATACAAGCAACTTGAAGGATATGAACAATATGATGCTAAGTGGTATTTTGAAGATGACAAAGATAATTATAGGTATACTTGCACAGCTAAAGTTGTAAGACTAAATAGTGGTACAGATGTAGTAAAAGGATTTGCTGTAAAAGCAGAAGATAACGATGGAAAAACCAAGATATATGAAGATGTGGATATATATGATATAACTCTTAGAGACGGATTAAAACGTATTGACCACCATAATAGAAATGACTTTAAAGAAAGTGAGGAAGCATAAGATGAAATTAAATGAACAACAAGAAATATTGGTAAATCATAAAGATGGAAATGTAGTATGTTTTGCTGGAGCTGGCAGTGGAAAGACATTTACAATAATTGAAAGAACTAGAAGACTAGTTGAAAGTGGAGTTCCACAGAGCGAGGTGTTACTTATAACATTTACTAATGCTTCTGCACTAGACCTTAAAAAGAAGTTAATAAACAAAGGGTTGAAAGATGTAAATTGTGGAACATATCACTCTGTATGTGCAAGAATACTTTTAAGTCATGGAGTAGATGTGTCTAGAAGAGTTCAGGCTTGGGAAGTAGAAAACTTATTTGCAAGAATGAATGGAAATCAAAAGGTTGACCTAGATGATGTATTAGGATTTATATCATACCAAAAAAATCATGGAATTACATATAAAGATAAATTTGTTAAGAAAGAATCTATGTATAAAGAGTATGAACTAAGAATGTTTTTTGAAGCATATGAAAATCTGAAAAAATCTAAAAAAGCATATGACTTTGATGATTATTTGTTAGAATGTTTAAAGCTATATGAAAGTGGATTATGTGATAAGACTTGGGAGTATTTACAGGTTGACGAGAACCAAGACAATAACTCTATACAAAGTAGATTATTAAAATACCTTTGTCCAAAAAATAATATAACATTGGTCGGAGATGAAAAACAGAGCATATATGGATTTAGGGGAAGTAGGCCAGAATTATTTTTAAATGCACCAAGTAGATTAAATGCTAGGGTTGTACACTTAAATACAAACTACAGATCATCTAAATGTGTTGTAGATGTATCAAATAAGTTTGCGGATAGATATTTTGGTAATTATGAATTTTACAAACCAGCAATAGCTAACAGTAAAGATAATGGTTCGGTAAAAATGTTAGAGGTATGCACCAAGGAAGAGGAGGCTAGTAAGGTTGTTGAAAGGATAAAGAAGGAACTTTTAAATGGAGTTAAGCCTAATGAAATTGTAGTTTTATACAGAAATCATAGTATGGCTGCTGCTATAGAGTTTGAACTTAAGGCAAATAATATTGAGTATGATATAGAAACTAATGGTAGTTTCTTTAAGCAAAGGCAAATAGAAATAATACTATCCATACTAAGATTAGCCATTGATCCAGAAGACAATAATGCATATGAATTTTTATTTAAATCTAGGGTATCTTCATTTAAATATATGAGAAATTCTGTAATGGATGATATAAGAAGTACATCTAGTAAATACAATATAGGATTTCTTGAAGCATCTACTATAGTTAATGTTGAACAAAATTGGCAAAAAAAGAAGTTGGAGTATATATCAGATTTAGTTGATATGGTTGTTAGTCAATATAGAAGTGGTGTTAGATTAAATATGATTATAGAGAATATAATAAGGGTCTTAGACATGAAAACATATTTAGAAGATACATGTAAAAATCAAGATGAATTAGAAGTAAGATTAGAGTCTTTAGAAACTTTGTTGGGGTTTGCATCTGGTAACAGTATAGACAGATTCTTAAAATATGCGTATGAAACAAGTTTAGCAAGAAAAAAAGACAAGAGTGAAAATGTTAATGCAATAAAGTTACAGACAATACATAAATCTAAAGGTCTTGAATTTGATGTTGTATTTTTAATTGGATTATTTCAAGATAGATTTCCATATAAAAAATCCCCAATGCAAGAAGAATGTTGTGTGTTTTATGTTGGAATAACAAGAGCAAAAGAAAGATTATATATTAGTGGCAATATGGGGAGTCAGTTCTTCGAAGATATTAGTGAAGGACTAAGTAGTTTATAATTACATATAAGAGGTATTAAAATGAATAAAGACATGAAAAGAGCGATTATAAGATTACTAATGGTTGTTGTATTTATATTTGCAAATTACATATTAAAGTCTGTGGCTGATATGCTAATAGACAACGAAGTAATACTTAAAATAGTATATTTTGGAATATTGTTTTCAACAGCTTTAAATTTGGGTGCATCTATATGGGTATATGAGATGTATGAAAAGTTTGTATCGGAAGAAATGTTAAATAAAGACGATGAAAATATATAAAATGTAAATAAATTCAGTGGTCGAAAATTATTTGGCCGCTGAATTTAAATAAATCTAAAATGAATATTGACACAAAAACATATATAAAATATACTATATTTATTGGTTAAGTTAAAATAATTAACCGCTAAATATAAATAAATCTAAAATAAAATAAATGAAATGAGGAAGTTGAAAATGGCAAAGTTTCGTATGAATAGTCAACGTTATACATTAAAGGTTAACAGTTTGACATTGAAAAACAACAATTGGAATTATAATGTTAGTCTAGAAGATGCTAGAAAAAGAGAAGAGGTTATAAGTTTAGGAGATAGTCAAACTCTTAGATTTATAAGAGATATAAAAAAATATGAATTTACAGAAGATGATATAAAAAATACAAAAAAAGAAATAAAAAGATTAAAAAAATCTAGTAATACGGAAGGTAATAGAAAGAAGATAAAGAAGCTGTACGATAAGCTTGATGAAATGTTGTTTATTCCTGAATATATAGGAGTTGTATTCAATACAAAATCAGACTTTGATTATGCTTGTAAAAATGGATTTACTATAAATGGAAGAAGATACAGGAGATTATGTGGAACAACAGGGGGAGTTAAGAATGGTACTGTTCAGTTTTGTAGCGATGATATATATGATGAACTTGTAAAAAGAATGGAGAATGGATGGAATAGTGATACACCTATAGTTCCAGCAAAGTTTGAGGCATACAAAAGTTTATCGTGTTCTGCAAGTACACCATTAACTTTAAAGCCTAGAATACTTATAGTAGGAGATAAGAGTGTTAACATATCAGATAGAGTTATAAGAGTGTTTGATGATGGATATCCTGAAGGTGGTTATAATGTTGAATATGATGTTCCATATGAAGCAGAGAAGCAATTTTGTGATGGATGTGGTATGATGACACCAGAGTTTGCAACTAAAATAGCAATAGATTTAGATTTATACCACTACGATGAAAGTGGAAATAAAGTTGCAAATTATATTCCATCAGGAGTAAATACAAGATATGCATATGAAAAAGGGATGTTATGTACGTTTGACTTTAAGTTGTTTGCAGAAGAAGTTGCTGAAACTTATATGTTGGAAGATGCATGGGGAACTGTTAGAGATATAAGAGATTATGATGTGGTTCTTACAGATAACATGATGAAACTGTGTGCTGCATATGATAGTTTAGAACACTACCTAGAAGAATGTGATAAGCATGGATATGATTTTAGTATAACCAAAATAACTGGTGAAACTTTAGAGCCAAAAAGAGAGTTAAATTATCAGTATCTACAATCATATGATTTGTCAGATGAAGATATAGAAGAGTTAATAAAAGAAACAGTGGATAATATAAATGGAGCTTTGGGAGATGATATTAGAAAGGCTATACTTTATACTAGAGGTATACATGCTACCGAAAGAGATATAGTCAATTCTGATCCAGACTTTATGAAAGCTATTATGATAGATGATAATGCAATAAATGACTCATTTGTTAAACAACAAATATACAAGATGATATATAAAAAAATAGATATGGCCAAGCTAGGAAGATTACAAGTTGATGGTAATTATGCTATAGTATGTGGTGATTTATATGCATTGTGTGAAGGTATATTTGGAATGGAAATCAAAGGACTTCTTGGGTTTGGGGAGTTTTATTCTGGTCACTGGGTTAAGCAAGGTGTAATGGAAGTTGTGGCATTTAGAAGTCCAATGACAAGTCATAATAATATAAGAAAGTTTAAGTATGTAGTAAATGATAAAATAAGTAAGTGGTTTAAGTATTTGGATCAATTACAGGTTATAAATTCATTTGATACCACATGTGACGCATTAAATGGGATGGATATGGACAGTGATGCCATAGTAACTACTAATAACCCTGTATTGTTAAATAAATATAGATTTGAGCAAACAATAGTATGTGAGCAGAGTTCAGCTCCAAAAGTAAAGATAACTGAAAGTTTATTAAGAAAAAGCAATAAACTAGGATTCGGAAATGATGTTGGAGTAGTTACAAATAGGGCTACTGCTATGTATGATATATTGGCTGGATTAGAAAAGGGAAGTCTTGAATATAAAGAAGTTCAAAAAAGAATACTTATATCTCAAAACTATCAACAAAATGCCATAGATTCTATCAAAGGAATATCGTTCAAAAAAACACCTAAGCATTGGTACGATTACAAAACAAATAGAATTAATATAGATATGGAAACAGGTGAAATACTTGATGATGATAAAACTGTAGAAGAGAAAAGATTTAATCTTAAAATAATGGCAAATAAGAAACCATACTTCTTTATATATAATTATCCAGCTTTAATGAGTGAATATAATTCATTAATGGCAGAGAATGATACTTTATCTAGGGTAAACTTTAGAAAGCCATTTGAAGATTTACTCATAAGTGAAGATAAGTCAGAGGAAGAAATGAAGTTTGTAGAACACTCAAATAGACTATCTCCTATATTTAATAATCCTTGTACAATGAATATAATATGTCATAAAATAGAGAACTTATTTAAAGATGTTAAGAGTAAGATTGGGGATAGCTCTAAGTTTGACTACAATATATATAAATCTAATAAAAGATATAAAAAGGATTTATTAGAATCTGTATCTAAAATAATAAAAGAATATAAGTCTGAATTAAAGAATGTTAGGAAGAGGGTGTCTTCAGACAACTTAAACACAGAACAAGTTAAACAATCATTAAGGCAACAAGTGTTACAGAATTTAAGTGTAGCTTGTCCTAATGAAGAAACTCTTACAAATATAATATTAGATATTACATATGGTAAAAATGTAAATAAGGAAATGGCTTGGAGTTTAGTGGGAGATGGAATAATCAAAAATCTTCTTAATAAAAATAATAATATAATTAAACATATTAAACTTGATGATGGTGGAGATATCGAGTGGAATGGATATAAATTTAAAGAAGTAGATGTTGCAGTAGAAGAGGATTAAGTTCCTCTCTACTATAAATATATGAATAATCGGAGGTAGCTATATGAAAAATGTAATATTAAACGAAAGAGAAATATTAGACAAAGCACTAAATGGAGAAATGGAAGAAAAAGAATCTGATACAATAGGAGTATTAATAAGACATTACTTTTCATTAGGATACGACAAGAGTGAAGTATATAATCTTTTAAATGAATACTTATTAAAATATAAGCCAAAATATAACTCAGATTCAGAATATAAGTCTTTAAATAGTTTTATAAGTAACATATATAAAGGTGGAAGATTTAATTTAGTTAATATAAAAAGCATACCTATAACAAAAAATGAGTGGGAGATAATATCAAACATAAAAGATGAAAAGACAGCTAGGGTTGCGTTTATCTTGTTGGTATATATAAAAATAGAAAATAAGAAAAGATTAAACCCTTCAAATCATATAGTATTAAATTTAGGATATATATTAAAAGAGGCTTCGATTGTGGGAAGTAAAAATAACAATATGGATTTATTTGCAAATCTTGTAGAATTAGATTTAATAACAGTAAAGCGACTTGGCGAAAATAAAAAGAAAGGTATGTCATTGGTAGAAATTAAATTTATAGACCATAACAACAGAGACATTGTAAAGAATATAGAAGTGTTTAACAAAGTTATTACATATTTTTATGAACTGTATAAAGGATGGAAATATAAAATATGCGGAGAATGTGGAACAAGATTTAAAGTAGCGAAGACGGGTAGACCACCAAAATACTGCAAGGCTTGTGCATATGACAAGAAAAAAATATCAATAGCTAAAAGTAATAAAAATAGGAGAGATGGCAATGGTAGTATACAAGATAAAAAACATGGTTAATAATAAAATATATATAGGAATAACAAGTCAAAAGGGTGGATTTAACAAAAGGTATTCTGCTAGTGGTATTGGAATTGAAAGGGTTTATAATTATCACAATGATTGTAAAAATAGAGGTGAATATTACAACAAGCACTTATTGCGTTCTATTGAAAAGCATGGATTTAATTCATTTAAGGTGTGGGAAGAGTTCGATAGGGCAAATACCCACGAAGAACTAATGAAGAAAGAAAAGTATTGGATAAATAAATATAAAAGCAACGATAGTAGATATGGATATAATTATACAGAGGGAGGGGAAGACGGAAGAAGAAGTTGTCTGCCATATATATTGAGAAGGATAGAGGAGATAAAAAGACAAAATGAAATACTAGAGAACATTAAAGATATAAAGGATGTAAGGGGTTATGGATATAAAGTTTGGGGCGTTGAATATAGAGTAGTAGACCACTTATTAATGGGTTGGAAAGTATTTAACTGTAAAATGTGCAATAAATATTATACACAGGGTCATGGTGGAAAAGCTGGTTTTTGCGACTACTGTCAAAAATACAAATCTGAATATCGTAAAATTAAAAAAAATCTAAAATTTTAAACTGAATGAGTTAGGATTATACAAAACTTAAACATCTGTATGTATTGGTATAACTTATGTACAGAGGTTTTTTGAGAAATCTTACGGTTTTTTATTTATGATAAGAGATGATAACGAGCAAATGCCGATTCTCTTATTGCTCTACAAACCCTACAAACTAGGGTTGCTATTTGTTTACAATCTTCAATCTCTTCAAGGCCACCTATTGATTTAGGTGGCATAAAAATAAGATTGAACGATTTTGATTCATTAGCAGGCTTAATTGTTATTTTGTAAAATTTTCATTTTATTTATTTGAGAGCGTTTATATCGCTCTCAACCTTTATATGTGAATATGGAATTATATTCTTTTATATAAAATAAAAAATCGAAAGAGAGAAGATAATCTTATGAAAAAAATAGAACTAGTAGATGAATTATCAAAAGTTATGAATGTTTCTAAAAAAGAAGCGGCTCAAAAAATAAACGATATGAACACTATAGTTGAAACTATAGCTAAGAATATGGAAGTAGGAGAAAAGACTGACATAGGTAACTATATAACTCTTGAAAAGAAAGTTCAAGCAGCTAGACAAGCTAGAAACCCAAGAAACCCTGAAGAAGTTATAGATGTACCAGAGAAAGTAGTATTAAAAGTTAAAGCAAGAAAAACTATGAAGAACTTATAATATATATTCGGAAACTTATTTAGTATGGCAAAAAAGAAGATAAAGTTATCTAATAAGATAATAAACTCAAAAACATTCTCTGTAGAGGGTATACTTGATTGTGACTCTCTACAAGAGGGTGTTATCTATGTTGAAATAGAAGACGAGGGAAGTGTAGATATTTGTGAATACATCAAGCAATTTGCTGATAATGATGTAAAGATAACTATAACTACCAAAACTTCTGAAGAATTATAATAGTATTGAGAGGTATTTTATATATCTCAATACTATTAATATATGCTTGTAGCTCAGTTGGTAAGAGCGTTGGTCTGATAAACCAGAGGTCGCAAGTTCAATTCTTGCCGAGCATACCAATACTTTATGTATGTTAATCCTCAGCTTTTAAGTTGAGAGTTGTTATTATCATTTCCCAGTAAAGTAGTTATCCCAAAATAACTACTAAAATTTGTTTATTTTATTTTATTTTATTTTTTATTCGGGGATAATATCCCCTACATGGGAATATAGCTCAGTTGGTAGAGCAATTGACTGTTAATCAATGTGTCACAGGTTCAAGTCCTGTTATTCCCGCCAATACCTAAAATTTTGTAAAATACAATATCTGACTTTTTAATAATATATTAATTCAAAATTTAGGCAATAAAATAATTATATTATTTATTATTTGTTATTATTATTAATTTGTATTGCAATTAATTTCTGAATTAATTACAAAGACTTTATGTTTGTAGTCTAAACAAGCACCATAGACAGTATGATGACGATACTGTCTATATTTAAGCTAGATAATTTTTAAATACCTTAACTAGATTGATATAGGTGAAATCAAGTATCATATTAGTATCACAAAAAATATGTTCTTATTGTGGCTTGACACAGATAGTACATCGTGAGGTGTATAAAGGATATTTAACAAATATTCGCCATTTATGGTCAATTCAAGCAATGCACAAAGATTTAAATGTATTTCATAGTGGCGACAAGGGTAAACAGGCTATGGAATAGGTTTTATAAGTTGAGTACGAAAGTCCAACTGTGGGAAACTCTGGCAGTATTCTTTATGGGTGTCGGTATATATGCTTATAGTCATATGACAATAAAGAATGGGATTGCTATCTCGCAAATAGCTAGTACATGCGAAATCAACGAAATAAACTATCTTAAGTGTAAGGTTAGCAGTGTGAGTCTAACAAGCAAATGCACTAGCCAGTAATATAAGTAAAATAGGGCTTTGCCGACCTAAAGTAACTTATATTATCACTGAGTAACTTAGTTGAGTGAAAGGTAAGTGGGTGTGTGGTATTGGCACACTCAAAAGGTATGTTATCCACTAGGATGACACATCCACAGTTTGAAATTATTAATAGATGAACATGATTACATAAAACTTTAAAGGTTTAATAGTTTATGTTAAACAGGTTAAATAAAAAAGTATATAATTCTAAAAGCGAAAGTTCATCCTCGTAATGCACGAAAATATCCTAATACTTCCCACCATTGGTGAAGGGAGTGCATAAGTGATTCGCAAAATCACAAGTGTTTGACATTGGACAGCTTGTAAGGTGTAGCAACCTGTACTGCCCGCAAGGTAGGCATAATGTAAGATGTTGAGTAGTGTATTATTAGACTAGAAATGCAGCTAGTATAAAAATGCGGATATAGCCTATTACTACCTTGGGTAGTGGACAAGATGAGAATAAATAATGCATCGAAAGATAGGTTGGGAGGGAAAGTCTAAAGACCCTCCCTAAGATTTAATATGTTTATTTGAAGACATAGGGAAGCTTCCTTTCTAAGTAATCTAACAAGTGTTTTTCATTATTTCCATCCTATGTCTTCAAATAAGTGTATTAAGCACTTAGGACTTATAGGGGATTCGCCAAGTCGGTAAGGCATAGCACTTTGACTGCTACATGCGTAGGTTCGAGTCCTGCATCCCCTGCCAAATGTTATTGTTCTATAATATTTTGTTGATTTCATCTAACCTCGTAGATCTGCTTAAATCAAGTTATTTGAAACGGAATTTAAATTGATTTAAGCAGATAATTACAAAATAAGCTTTCAATATAAAGTTATAATATTCAAAAAGGAGCATCCAAATCATGCTTTAGATTAACAATTGTTAAAACCATATATGTTCATTCCTTAATAAATCATCATTTAACAGAATTGATTCTCCTTTGGCGGATGCATTTGGATGTTTCTTTTTGAATATTAACATGCTGGTGTGGCTCAACGGTAGAGCAGCTGACTTGTAATCAGCAGGTTGTAGGTTCGATTCCTATTGCCAGCTCCAATAAATTTAAAATTTTAAAATAAGGTGAATTAATATGATTCACCTTATTTTTTTACATAATGGAGAGATTAGAATATGGGAAGTTTAAAAAAAGAAATTCCAGAAAGCATATTTGAAGATGTTCTTAATGATTGTATAAATAAAGTTGATGGTGATAATTATGAACAATTACAATAGGATTAAATCAATCATATATGGAAAAATGGTTGACAAAACAATGGATAAAGACTATTCAGAAATAAGTGAAGAGTTATTTGGGAAACATTTAGCTTCCGATGAATGTCGTAAAAGATGTTATGGGGCTAAGGCGGTTATTGATGCTGTTGAGCATGACAAGGTTAATAATATAATTGATAGTAATGAAATCCTTCAAGAAATAGATGAGAAGAGATTAGAATTAGAAAAAGAAAGAAAAAAGTTACAGGCTACTAAAATAGAATATAATAGAAATTTAAGAACCGAAAGTAGATTTGAGTTGTTTTATGAAAATATAAAAGATGCAATTCAAAGACTGGAAGTTCCTAATTTTAAGCGTATGAATGTTGATAGTAATGACAAGGAATATGTGTTAAATTTTAGTGATATACATTATGCATCTACGTTTAAAAGTATAAATAATGAATATAGTAGAGAAATATGCCATAATAGATTTAATTTAATGGCAGAAAAAACAATTAAGTTTGCTATTGAAAACAATGTTGACAAGATGTTGGTTATAAATAATTCTGATACAATACAGGGGATGTTAAGGATATCTGATGTAAAGCTAAATGATATACCCGTTGTTGAATCTGTTGTAGAGGTATCTCAATTGTTAGCCAAATTCTTAAACAAACTTAGCGAATATATTGAAGTTGAATATATTCATGTTCCTATGGCTAATCATAGTCAAATAAGGCCGCTGGGAACTAAGGCAAGTGAACTACCAGCTGAAGATATGGAAAAGATAATAGTAAACTATGTGGCAGATTTATGTGATAACAATGAAAGAATATTTGTGCATAGAGAATATAAGAGTGATAATGTTCAGTTTAAAATATTTGATTTTGAATGTATAGCTTTACATGGACATCAAATAAGAAATATAAAAAATTCACTAAAAGACTTATCACAGTTACATAGAAAATTTTATTCATTTGTATTTCTAGGCCATTATCATAATTCTATGAATTATACTGCCAATGAGCAAGATACATATAATGCAGAAATATTGGTAGCACCATCTATAGTCGGAAGTTGTCAATATTCTGATAAGCTTATGGTTGGCGGTAAATCAATGGCTAAGATATATGGATTTGATAGGGTTGAAGGTTTGGTTGAAACTAGAAACTTAATATTAAATTAAAATAAATCTAAAGTAGGGAGAGTAGAATATGATAAACTTCTTAATGGAATCAGAAAAAGATATTACTTTATTAACTTGCAAAGAGTGTGCTTTTGAAATATATAAAACATTATCTAAATATGAATGTGGGTTTGTTCAAAGTGAAAAAAGAATAATTGAAGAAATCGCAGACAGTAACAAAGTTGTTGGTATAACAAAAATAGTTACTAATGACTGGGATCCGAATATATATCTAGTTTTTGAAATGGAAGATGAAATACTGTTAAACAATAGAGTTGTAGTAATAGATTCTTGCGTAGATGAATATATAGATAAGGAAAGAATACCGTCAAGTAGCACTTTAATTGCAGCAATAGAAATAGAAGAAGAAGACGAAGAGTGTTGTGATGAGTGTATGGTTGTAGAGGAAATAATAAACGATGAAAGCATAGAAACGCTTGAAGAAGTTATAAGGGAAGCTTATAGAAGAGGTAGAGAATCCGCATTAGTTGAACTTATAGATGAAGTTGCTTTTATGTTATATGAATAAATCTAAAAGAGGTGCAAACCTCTTTATTTGGAGAAGTACTCAAGTGGCTAAAGAGGAACCCCTGCTAAGGGTTTAGGCTGGGTTATACTGGTGCGAGGGTTCGAATCCCTCCTTCTCCGCCATTATACTACAGTATTTATTAGATTGTTTCAACAGTATATTTATTACTGATAACGTCATTAAAATACCTTCCAACTTAAAGTAAAATGATATCATATTTAAAGATAGAGTAGTCCTAGCTCTTATGTTTATTTGTTTATATGTTGGAACAATCTAATAAGTATTATAGTAATAAATACTGAAAGGGGAATTGAGAATGAGTACAAACCTAGAAACATTAGTTCATTTTTCAGATTATAAAACTGAAAAAATATCGTCTATGCAAGTTAATTTAGACAATGGTATGTCTTTAGTTGTTACCGCTGGGAAAGATACACAAGGAACGAGTGGAGTAACTATAACTTTAAAAGACAGTATAACTGACAGTACGGAAGTCAGTGGATTTATAGGTAACGACAAACTTCAGGGGCTAATTAAAGTTTTAAACGCTATGTACAGACAAGCCTCTGTTAATACCTCGTCAACAAATTAGGTAATATATTTGAAAGGGGGTGTTATAAAATATGAAGTTTACAATAGAGAGAAAAGTGGAGAGCAATGTGTATTCTGTAACTATTGCTTATAAAGAATATGGTACTAATAGCTTAGATGCAGAAGCAGAGAAGAAAATTCTTAACTGCTTCCAACCTACATTAGTATATAGCGACATTACGTTCACAGGGAACTATACTGTTAATAGTGGTAATGTTCAGGCTGGTGGTACTGATAGCATAAAGTTATCTTTAAACAATAGAAAAGTTAAAATTGACAACACATTCTCAGTTGCATATAGAATTGATGTAAATAGCATAGCTGCATCTGAGTATAGTTCTAATACCGCCATTAATAAGCCTGAGTTACTTGCTCAAGCACAATGTAAGTTATTTGAAGACAAAGTAAAAGCACAATTAAAGACAGTGTTAGATAAAACTAGATCTATGAACAATGACTTTGTGAATGTTGAAGAAGTCACTGTTTAGATATAAGTGTATATCGTGGACATCCATATTGGGTGTCTGCTATTATGTATTTATATAGAGAGGGGATGTAGAATTGGCAAAAAAAGAGACGGTTTACAAGCAATGTTCTTGTTGTGGAAAAGAGAAAAAATCTTCTTCTGACAACTTCTATAAGTCTTATAGTGTTATATATAAGTCTACACATGAGAATAGGATGAATGTTTGTAAAGAGTGCTTGTTAGATATAACAAGTGATCTTACTAAAAAATTAAATAGTGAACTAAAAGCATTATATCGAGTATGTCAGTTAACGGACACATACTTTGATGAAAATATATATGAAAGTGCGGTTGAACAAGCTAAAAAACAAAATAGTAATGCTGTAAAAATATTTTATCAAAAGATATGTTCTCTGCCTCAATTTAAAGGAAAGACATTTGCAGACACTAGTTCATTTGGATTAGGAGATGTAATGGATAATTTAGAGGGCAGTGATAATACAGAAGAGGACATAATTGACTTTTGGGGAGAGGGATTTACTGATTCTGAATATAGATATTTGGAAAAAGAATTCAATAAGATGGCTGCGGCATACGAGATGGATTCATATTCAACGGAGTCATTATTCCAAGAGATAGCATTACAAAGATTAGATATAAGAAAAAAAAGAAAAGCTGGAGATTCAGTAGACAAAGAGTTAAAAACTTTACAGGATTTACTTGGTTCTGCTAATATAAAACCAGTTCAAGAATCGGCAGCTTCAAGTTCAGAGCAGTTAACATTTGGAACTTTAATTAAAAAGTTTGAAAATGAAAAGCCAATACCGGAACCGCTTCCAGAGTGGATGGATGCAGATTGGATAAAGAAGTATGTCAACGTATGGTTCTTTGGAAATCTATGTAGAATGATGGGCAAAGAAAATCCTTATCAAGATGAGTACGACGAAGAAATGGCTAAATATACTGTAAATCCATATGAGGATGGTGAGTAAAATGGCTTCTCATAGTAATTTTAATAAAGATAATCAGGCTAAAAAACATGATATCTTTAGTCGTAGAAGAAGCTTAAATAAAAGTATGGATAATGCAACTAAGTCTGAAAAACTTATGAATGGAATAGGTTTGTGGACTTCTTATTATAGATTATTTCCGCATTTATTTGTAAGAGATTATTTGGGAATAAATCTAAAAGTATTTCAAATGATATTGATATACTTTATGATGCACTACCACTATTTTTTATACATCGCCTCACGCGGTCAAGGAAAATCCTATCTTACCGCGATATTCTGCATAACAAGATGCATACTATTTCCAGAAACAAAGATAGTTATAGCAGCGGGTAACTTAAAACAGGCTATAGAGGTAATAGGTAAAATACAAGATATGATGGGGAGCTCTTCAAATCTTGCAAGAGAAATAGACGATATAAAAACTAGTCCAAATAATGCTGGTGTATATTTTAAAAATGGGTCGACCATTCGTGTAGCTGCGAGTAACGATGGAGCTCGTGGACTGAGAGCTAATCTTATTATAGTTGACGAATTTAGAATAGTTCCGTTAGAAATAATCAACAAAGTAATTCGTAAATTTATGTCAGCACCAAGACAGCCGAAATACCTTCAAAAGCCTGAGTATGCGCACTTAAAAGAGAGAAACAAGGAGATTTACTTGAGTTCTGCGTGGTACAAACATCATTGGTCATGGGATAAGGTTAATGCTTATTTTGAATCAATGACAGATGGTAAATCATATTTCTTATGTAGTTTACCTTATCAGTTACCTATAAAGGAGGGTTTGCTTATGAGGGAACAGGTGGAAGATGAAATGTCGGAATCAGATTTTCAAGAAATAGCATGGTTAATGGAGATGGAAGCTTTATTCTATGGAGAATCGGAAAAGGCATTTTATAGGTTTGCTGATATAGAAAAAAATAGGGTGTTAAATAGAGCAATATATCCAAAAAGTTTTTATGAAATATTAAAAAATAAAAGTAAAGATTTTAAATATGAAGAAAAGCAAGGTGGAGAAATAAGGCTAATATCTTGTGACGTTTCTGGTATGAGTTCAGCTAAAAATAACAATGACGCATCTGTATTTAGTATATTAAGATTGATACCTTCAAGTGACGGCAAAACATATGACAAGTATATTGTATATATGGAAAGCGTTGAGGGTGGACACTCTCAAAGTCAAGCCATTCAAATTCGTAGACTATATGAAGAATTTGATTGTGATTACATTGTGCTAGATACTAACGGAATCGGTTTAGGAATTTATGATGCATTAGTTACAAATTTATATGATAAAGAACGTAATGTGGCATATCCAGCATTTTCTTGTATTAATGACACTGAGATGGCTAAAAGATGTATGGAAGAAGATGCGCCTAAAGTAATCTATTCTATAAAAGCATCTGCTCAAATAAATAATGACATGCATGTTTATGTACTTGATGGACTAAAAAGAGGCAAAATAAGACTTCTTGTAGACGAGACTGAATGTAAAGAAACTCTTGTTAAGTATAATGGATATGAAAAACTTCCTGTGGAGGAGCAGGTTAAGTTTGTTCAACCATATGTTCAAACTTCTTTATTGGTTCAAGAAATGGTTGGACTAGAGAAGGTTGATACTAATAATAGCCTAATAAAACTTAAAGAACTATCAACGAAGCGAAAAGACCGTTATTCAAGTATTGGATATGGTGTGTATATAGCCAAGCTATTAGAAAAAGAATTAAGCGGTGAATCCACTTATAATGAAGATATGAATTTTGTATTATGGTAAAATTTAAATAAATCTAAAATAGAATGAATTGAGGTGAAGAGAAATGGTAAGTGATGATATGCTTTTACTTGGTAGAGATTTATCTCCGCAAGAAATGAGAAACTTCGTATTTTATACTGATGCATATAGTTCAGGATCAATAAAGGATGTGTCGGAAGAACAATTGCAGAAGTATATGGCAAATCCTGAAAGGTTTAATGAGCAGCTTAGAAAGTACTCTATGTATAAATATATAACTGATGGAGATATTCATAAATTAGTTGAATACATGAGAATACTTCCAAATCTAGATTATAAAATTAAAACATTGGGTACTAGGTCAAAAACAAATAAGTATGAACTTGTATGCAGAAAGATGATGAGAAGTGTGGAGCACAAACAATTAACTAGAGATATGCTAACTCAATTAGCTTTAACCGGAACTGTTGTTGGTGTCATTATGGGAGAACCTAATTCTACTACGCAACCTCTTCATTGTCATATATTCGATGACTTAGAGTATTTCTTCCCCGGAAGAAGAAAAAATGGTAGATGGGCTGTGTGGGTTGATATGTCATATTTTGACCAAGTATTAGACCTAGAAGATAAACTAGATTTAATAGAGAGTTTAAGTCCATTTATTACTATTGATGATTACAAAAACTATAAAGAAAATGGTGAGAAGTTTAGATACATAGAACTTCCACAAGAGAGAAGTATTTGTATTAGAGCAAATACTATCAAAAGAAATGCTAGGCTAGGTATTCCAATGATTACCCATGCCGTATTTGGAGTAAAACACAAAGAAAGGCTTAGGGATTTAGAAAAGAATATAGCTGGAAAAGTTATTCGTGCAGTAAATGTATTAACTATTGGTATTAAAGATTCTGAAACATCAACATATAAAAAACTGGGAGAGCCGTTGGCTCGATCTGTGTTTGAGAATGTTAAAAAGGGGTTAACAGATGAAAGTAATGACACTCCTGTTGTTGGTTTACCAGAGTGGGCAAGTCTAGATTTTAAAGATGCCAACACAGATGGATTGGAGTCTGACAAGATGGAAAATATCACAGAAGATATTTCTAACTCAATAGGACTTCCAAGAGAAAGTACATATGCAACTATGAAATTATACATAGATATTATGTATGATAGAATAGGCGAGTTATTAGAAAACATAGAAAATGAAGTATATAACAAGCTAATAGCCTTAAGTTTACCTAAGAGTATAGGGTCAGACTACTATATGGAATACGAAAAAGAGTATCCATTAAGTCAAGGTGAAAAGATAGCTGTATTAGAAAAATTAGTTTCTATGGGATATGCAATAACTCCATTACTAGAAATGATAGGATTAAATCCTACTGAATACATTAACCAATCGATGTATGAAATCGAAGAATTAAAATTAAGGGAGAAGATAGTTCCTCCGTTAACATCTTACACTATGACAGAAGGAGCTGGAAGTAGTGGAGATTCAGTATTAAGTAGTGATAGTGGTTCTGAAAATTCTAACACAGAAACAAGTAATGGCAATAATGCAAATGATTTGCCAGACGCTAGTGTGTAAAATTTAAATAAATCTAAAATATTTATTGACTCACACTTAATTATTTGATATTATATATTTAAAGACAAGTAAGACTGTCGTGAGATAGCCAAATATTTATATCAGGCATTGTTGTGATAACAAAGCATAAGACTAGATTATTAAATCTAGTCTTCTTTATTAAAACACTAATAAGGAGATATAAATATGGGAAAAGTATACGGTTTTATATATATAACTACAAATCTAATAAACGGAAAGCAGTATATAGGAAAAAGAGTTTTAGATGACAATGGAATTTGGAAGGATTATCTTGGAAGTGGTGTGGCACTTAATAATGCAATAAATAAATATGGAAAAGAAAACTTCCACAGAAATATCGTATCATTAGCACATAGCGACGATGAATTGTGTTGTCTTGAAAAAGAATTTATAAAAAATCACAACGCAGTTGAATCTAAAGACTATTATAATATAGCTTACGGTGGAAAGGGTGGAACAACCAGAAAGGGTATGAAAAATTCAGAAGAAACCAGAAGGAAGATAAGTGAAAATCATGCTGATTTTACAGGTGAAAATCATCCTAGGTGGAATAGAGTTGATTATGCTTGTGATTACTGTGGAAACGTATTTAAGCTTGAGTATTGGAAGTCTAAAAGAGGTAATAATTACTGTTGTGATGAGTGTCTAAAGAAAGGTAAGAGTATTTCGTTATCAAAGTCCAACAAAGGTAGAAAGTTGTCAGAAGAACACATAAGACAAATGAGCGAGTCGAGAAAAGGAGTGTATTGTGGTCTCAAGGGAGAAGAGCACAGTAATTCCAAGGCGGTATATTTATATAAGAATAACTTTGAGCTTGCAAAACGATTCGGAAGTCAGAGAGAGTGTTGTGAATGGTTTGTTGAACAAAGGTTGTCTAATAAACCTGAATGTTTAAAGCCTGTGATTAAGAGAAATATTGATAAAAATAAGTTATATAAAGATTATTATTTTTATAGTCATGAAATAACAGAAGAAAATATAGAGGCGTGTAAAAATTTTAAACCTAAAAAGATAGACAGAAATCTTCCGACAGGGTTAAATCATCCAACTGCTAAAATAGTTGTTGCAACGTATCCTTCTGGAGAAGAAACATGTCCTATGACACAACATGATATGTCTAAGTTATTAAATACATCAAGTCATACGATTAAAAAGTATGCTGAAATTGGAGAAATAATTAACTCTCACCATTCTAAGACAAAACATTTAAACGGAATTAAAATAAGATTTTTAGATTAAAATTTACTTTATGATATATTTATTAAGACAGTATTTTACTGTCTTTTATTGTATAAAGAAATCAAAAGGAGGTGTATTAAATGAATAAGTTTTGGGAAATTAAAAATTTTATCCAAAATGAATCGGCAGATATTTATATATACAACGAAATATCAAGTTGGGATTATGAAGATGTAACATCTGCGCAATCTTTCAGAAAAGATTTGGAATCATTGGGAAATGTTAAAAACATTAACGTTATGATTAATTCTCCTGGTGGTTCAGTTGGTGATGGTTTAACTATAGCTTCTTTATTACAAAGACACTCTGCATATGTAACTGCGTATGTTGACGGAATGGCTTGTAGTATAGCATCTGTTATAGCTTGTTCAGCAGATAAATTGGTTATGGGTAGATCAAGTTTACTAATGGTGCATAATGCACTTACATATACATATGGCTCAGCAAAAGACTTAAGAAAACAGGCAGACGATTTAGATGCCGTTACTGCTAGTTTAAGACAGATGTATTTAATGAAGGCTGGAGACAAGTTAACAGAAGAGAAAATTAAAGAACTTATGGATAATGAGTCTTGGCTTTCAGCAAAAGAATGTGTTGAACTTGGATTATGTGACGAAATACTGGAAAGTAATAAAATGGTTGCAAAGCTTCCAAATAAATTTATGAATATGTACAGTAATGTGCCAAAAGAATTATTAAATCAAAGTGAGGTAGTTGATATGAAAAATACCGAAATAGTTCAGGATACTGTTGAAAAAACTGTAGAAACTGTTGAAGTTCAACCTGATACTAATGAATCTACAGAAAAAGTTATAGAAAACTCTGTAGAGATAGATGAGAGAGATGTTAAGATAGAAAAATTAGAAAATACTATCAAAGCATTAAAGGAAGAAAAATCTTCTATAGAAGCTAAACTTAATGAAGCTAATGATAAGGTAATATCTTTAAATGATAAGGTTTCTGAATTACAGCCTATAGTTGAAGAGTATAACAATAAATTAGCAGAAGAAAAAAGAGAGAAAGATGCTGCTCTATTAAATGAAAAGAAAGCATATTATAAAAATAAATTTGAACAACTTGGAGCTAGAGGTAAATTTGAAAGTGAAGAGGTTCAAAATTTATTAGATAACTGTATATCAGATGAACAATCTATGTCCAAACTTAACACTATGATAGTTGAAATGATAACTGTTGATAGTGTTAAAACAAAAGCAAAATATGAAAATGTTGCAGAAATGGACAATCTTTTAAGCATAGAAGAAGATGTTACATCTAAATATGGATTTAAATAAGAATATAAAAAAATTTAAAATTATGGAGGAATAAAAACATGTCAAGTAATGTTTTAGAAGCTTTAAAAAACCTAAGATCTAATTTGCATAACGTAGGTTCTTTAAATAACTGGGGAAAAACTGTTTTAAATCAGGGTGCTGTTGCCAAAGAAAAAATGGATAACTTTACATTAGTAACTTTAGGATTTAATGCAAGTGGTGAAAGAGAGGCAACTCCTTTAGCTAATAATACAACAAAGGGATATTTAGTAGCTTCTCCTGAAGAGTATATGAGAGAGTATGAATCAATATCTTCATTCTTTAATGGTCAAGGTGAAAGGGTGAGAATAGTAACTTTAGAATCTGGTGTGAGATTTGAATGTTCAAATGTGGATTTTGACCAAAAAACTAATGGTGCTCCAACAAGTACTCATCCTTTAAAGAATGGACAACACGCTCACTACGATTATGCTAGTAAAAAATTTATAATATCTAATCATGCTTCTGCGGTTCCAAGCAGCAATACTAGTATGAATGCTGGATATCAAAATGCTGTTAATAAAGTTGTATTAGTAGATAAAGATTGTACATCTATAGATGGACAAACTGTATATAGATTTGAAGTAATATAGTAATATGATAAAAGGAGATAGAAATATGATAAGTACAAACAAAGCTCTTAAAGATTTAGGGCTAAATATATATAACAATAAATTAACTTACGATAAAGTTGATGGTGATTTGGAAATATCAAAAGAAGAAAGAGAATTAAGAGATATATGTAATAAAACATTTGGAAAAGGAAATCCATCTCCAGAAAATTTACATTTATTTAACGAATTCTTAATAACAACAGTTGAGGAGATAGCTAAGCCTAAAGTTGATTATTTATTAGGGTTAATGGCAGATTTTAAATCAGTTCCAGCAGGAACAGTGCAAATTTATAAAATGCCTAAGACAGTTCAACCTAAATTATTATACACTGCTAAAGGTACAGGGGTGGACTTAGTTAGAATAGCTGGATATGAAACAATAAAACATGCTATACCTCAATCATTAACTTACGGAGGATACTATGAAATAACAACATTCTTAGCCAATCCAGTTGAGGCTTTCAAAGAAGCGGTGGATAATTTAGTTCAAGCCAAATTAGATTTTTACTTTGAAAAATTATTCTCAATAATGAATACAGCTATAGCCAACACAGAAATACCTACTGCAAACGTTCATAGTGGTGCAAATGTAAAAATGAAAGATTTCCAAAAGGTTGAGAACACTATGATAAGATTAACTGGTGGTAGACCAGTTTTCATAGCGGATATTGCTCTTATAAACTCATTAGCTGCAAATCAAACTACAGTATGGAACGATAATGGGTTGTTGACAGATGAAATGAAAAGGTCATTAAGAGATGATTTAATTCCAACTCAAGTATCTAAAACTATAGCCCTACCTTTCCCAAACAACTTTATAAATGAAAAGAATAACCAAGTTAGATTTAACGTTCAACAAGGATTTGTGTTCCCAGGTAATGCGCCAGGAAAGAAACCTTTTGTTATAACAGAGTTTGGCGCTAAAAGACAGTATTCTGAGATAGACCCAGTGTTAGAGCAAGTAAAATTAAAGGTTGTATTTGAAGCAGATATAACTTTATTAAACGGAAGATATATAGGGTCAATAACTGATAATAGTATAGCACTTCCACAATAATAAATATAGGAGAATATGATTTCTCCTATATTCTATATGCTTTTACAAAAAATAAAATTGTATAGAATATAGGAGAAAAATAATAAAAATAAAGGAGATTATTTAGTATGGAAAAAGTAACACTATTAAGACATAGAGGAACTGAATATGTTGTAAATTATGAAAATAAAAAGTATGTATGGCCACCTTCAAGGGGTAATGTTGTAAGTAAAAAAGATGTTCCAATGGATGTATATGAGTGGTTGACGTCATACACAACGGCATTTAGATTTGGAGAGCTGGTATTAGATAAAACTAATGAAAATATAGATGAACTAAAAGAGCATATATACGAAATAGAGGAGTATGAAGCGAACTCTATATCAAAAGATGAGATAAAGAAAATATTAGAAGGCAACTTTAAGAAAATGGAATCAGAATTAAATAAAATAAAACTTGATTCTACTAAAAGATTTGTTTTAGACGTTGCTAAAGAAATAAAAATAGAAAGTGCAGCTAAGCAAAGATTTATAAAGGAATGGTTAGGAACTGAACTTACTATAGAAGAATTATTCCCAGTAGAACAATAAAACTAGGAAGTGATAAATATGAATACAACTACTTATAATGAGTTATATGAAACATTTTTATTAAATTGTGGGTATGACTTTGATGAATTGCCGCAAACAGATGAAATGAGATATATGATGATAAAGAATGCTTGTAGAACATATAATCAACAAGCTAAGAAATATTCTAATAGAATGACTAGCAATGTAGTTTGTGATGATATTACAGAATCATTAAATGTGGTTTTAACATCAAATGAGGTATTGATATTTGCATATATGATGGCGGAAATACTGGCTTCAACTAAGCTTGTTGAATTTACTTCAATATATGGAACTTATAGTAAAGAGATGGGTTTTAAAGATTACAGTGCTCAGGTTAATGCAAGACAATATACAATAAATAGATTTAAACAAAAATATACAGCTATTATAGAAGATGAAATAGATACATTCTCATTGTATTAGAGGTGTGTGATGAGAGATTTTAAAGAATTTAAAACATCTAATATCAATGATATAAAAATCAGACATGGTATTAAGATATTTAACAAACAATTACAATCACCTGAGGCACATGATATTGAGATAGATGGTGTTAAATGCAGAGGTATAATATATAATCATATAAACGATTTAAGTGATAATGAGTATAGAGGTTTAAATGTTCCTATAGGTACTAATATTAAAAATGGAAGTTATGTATTATACGATAATGAGTATTATATAAATACAAACAAAAAAGCTGATAATCACTATGCATATCTTGGATGTAAAATAACACTTTGCAATCAAAAACTTAAATGGAAGGGATTACCAAAACAATGGGAAGATGGGTATCCATGCTATATGTCAAATGATTCGTACGGAAGTAAGCAGAGTAGAAATAGTGATTTCATATCTGAGATAGATACAAAAATGAAAATATTAGTACAGGCTAATGAACATACAAAAAAAATAAAAAGAGACATGAGATTTGTATTTAACAAATCTGAGTTTGACATATTTAGAGTGACAGATATAACAACATCAACTCAAGAAGGTATTGTGTCAATAATAGCTGCCAAAGATACTCTGAGAGTTGAAGATGACTTAGAGAATAATTTGGCTTTCAATGAACCAAGGATTTATACTCCAACAGAGAATATTAAAAATTACTCTATAAGTGGAGATGAAAGTGTTAGACTAGGTAAGGAATACATATATACTGTTGAACCAAATCTTGAAGGAATGAGTTTTACTGTAGATGATACAGATATTGCAGAAGTGATTTCGGTTCAAAATAACACTTGTAAAGTTGTTATCAAAGCGAGAGATGAAATTTTTAAATTATCTGCTATAGATAAAGATAATAATATTTTATCATCTAAAATAATTTATACAACTAAATAGGGAGAGTGACAATATATGACTACAGATTTTAACTCAATAAAAAATGTTACTTATTCTCAGAAATTTAGAAGAATAACTGCAATAAGAAAATATATGCTGGATGCTATAGATAATGATCAGGCTATAAGAAGGCTAATGAGATATTTCACAACTACGCCATTATCTAAGAAGGGTGTAACATATGATGGTGACGTGATAAACCAACCTGACCTTAAAACTTCTTTAAAAGTGGATACAGATGAGGGTGAAATGTGTTTATATTCAGGAATGTTTGATCCTGATATGGAAACAGTGTATAAGAACTATATATTTATACAACACTATGACACATATACATATGATGATGTTATGCAAACAACTAATTTTAATATATATATACTTGTTGATGATAAATATAATCCATTAAAAAACTATGGTGAAGAGAGAACATATGAAATTGCAGATAGAATCGCCCAACTTTTAGATGGTCATACAATAGAGAATGATGAAATTGTTGATGAGATAGGCAATGTAAAGTTTAATATAAAGGGTAGAATAAGTGAAATGAGATTATCTAAAACTAAAACTATGAACTTATTATCAATACCTTTTGAAATTAAAAATTCAGTTATGAGGGCTTATAACTAATGAATAAAGAGTTGCTAGAGAAGAATGGATATAAAGTTTCAAAGCTAATAAGAGATAGTCTTTTTAATAAACCGACTAACTACAAAGATATAGGCACTCTATATCCAATTACAGTAGATGAATTTGAGGAATTCAATGAGAAATATTCTAATTTTATACTTATAAATCATTCATATCTAAATATACCTGAAACAGAAAACCTTCTTATGACACTTGTTGTAATGAATGCATATCAAAACCAATTAGAAAAAGAAAAAGATGACGTTACCGAAGGTGGTAAGTTTGCATCTAGGCTTATAATTGACCCACTTAAAAGAATGCAAATGCAAAAAGAAGAAGAAGAACGTAAGAAGTCTATTGGGATTAAACTTAAACCTGAATCTATAGTAGAGTCACTAATGAAATTTTCACAAATGTTGTCATTTTTAATGAGGACAAAGGTTACTCCTAGTGAGAATGATATTGGCTTTGATGTGTGGAATGAGGATAATACATCGTGTAAGTCCATTGGTAATGATGATTTTGTGATTATTAGAGAAATAGTATTAACACAAAATGCGTTAGTAGAACCTGTTAAATATCATGATGAAATTGTTGATGAATGGATGCAAAAAGCTCGTAAAGCTAGAAGAAGAAAAGATATTGGTTTTAATGACTTAATCATTACTGTGAAAAATTCAACAAATTTAAAATATGAAGAAATTGCCGAAATGAATATGATACAGTTCTACTCTGATTATAGATGGGTAAATCATAAAAATGATTATGATGCTAGTATCTTATTCAAAACTGTGTCTAACAAAGTTCCTAACATAACTTTCACCACTAATATAACAGATGCTCTATTTGCTACTGATGAAGGTGGATTATCAATGGATCCAAGTGTTATGACAGGTAAATTGGGTGATTAACTAAGTGAGTATCTATGCTCACTTTTATTATGTAAAAAAATAATTTAAGAACTAAGGAGGAATATGTTAAATGAGTCATGAAAAGAAATTGCTAGTTGATGTTTTCCAAGCATACTTTTACAGAAAAGATAATGCTGGGAATAGAAAACTAGTATTTATGTCTGAAAACTTAACAAGTGGTGGAATAGTTTCATCACAAGAAAATACAGATGTACGAAATGGACAAGGTAATGGATTATTTGCCATTTTACCGGGACAAAAAGATGTAACAGTTAATTTAACTGAAAATGTATTTTCATTTGAAGCATTAGAATTAAACTCTGCTGCTACTAAAAATGCTGGTGCAACTGTTACATCAGAAGCAATAACTTCAGTAAAATCTTATAGAGCTGGTAAAGCGCCAATAGGAAATGCAGAAAATGGAACTGCTCCTAATGCAAATTTATCTACTACTCATAAAGTTATAAAGTTAGATAAAATACCTGTAAACGCAAAAGAAGTTTCTATAGAAATAAATGGTAAGGAATTAGTTAATGGAAACGCTTCAAGCAAAGCTGCTCCGGGAACACCAGTGACTTCTGCCAGTGCTATAGCAGCCGATGAGTTTATGGTGGTTAAAGAAAAGAATGGTACGGCATTTGATGGACAGGGTACTGCTTATATAGTTTTAGCAAAAGCAGATGCTGATAAACTAGCCAATCAAACATTAAAGGTTATGCCTTATGTTTACAAAACAGAAGCTGGTAAAACAACTACTTTAACAATAGATTCAAAAACATTTGCAGAAGGTGGAGAACT
>ULWV01032233.1_pt1 | contig 27789 bp, 18 predicted proteins | sample 1960651 | NCBI WGS metagenome assembly ULWV01 (sample SAMEA4835820, study PRJEB28245) | human gut metagenome | biome: gut microbiome; material: fecal sample | place: Denmark | collected 2008
GTGGCACCGTCTAAGGACAACGGCGGTCAGAAATCAGAACTGCTTTTTTATGGATCGTCCTTTGTCACTGATGAGACAGGTGAGCTGGTCTGTCAGGCGTCGAGGGATAAGGAGGAGATTGTATACGGACAGTCAGACCTTGATGCGGTACGCAATATGCGTGACAGCTGGGGGCTTTTCAGAGACAGGAGACCGGAAATTTATAAAATGTTAATTGACCGAGCTCTTTAGAGCGAGGGATGCTTCTTGCCAGAAGGGCAAGAAGATGGAACAGAGAAAGAGTTTAACAACTCGGTATTTGACTTATTAATTAATAAATAGTATATTTTTAACGTATGTCGCGTGAATAGGAAAAAGCTGTTGGACTGAATGTGTAGACGGCTTTTTCTTATAAGATATGTAACTTGTTACATCCGTTATCTGATGTAAATTGAGCTGTTTGTGCTGCAGACCTCACAAGCAGGTTTTATTTTTTCAAAACAGATTTATACTCAAACGCAGGACATGTAAATGCTGTGTTGGATATAGGTTGATTGACTTTTGTATAAGGATATTGTCTGCGGAAATGGAGAGAAGAATGCTTCAATTAAAAAATATTGTCAAGGACTATGTGAGCGGCGATACAACAGTGAAGGCACTTAAAGGAATTGACATCACTTTCAGGGACAGTGAGTTCGTATCAATACTTGGACAGTCCGGCTGTGGAAAGACTACATTGCTCAATATCATAGGCGGTCTTGACCAGTATACAAGCGGTGATTTGATTATCAATGGAAAATCCACCAAAAAGTATAAGGATTCCGACTGGGATACTTACCGTAATCACACTATCGGCTTTGTATTTCAGAGCTATAATCTGATTCCTCATCAGTCAGTTCTTTCAAATGTTGAGCTTGCGCTGACGCTATCAGGTGTGTCGAAGGCTGAGAGAAGAAAAAGAGCCATAGAGGTGCTTGAAAAGGTAGGGCTTGGAGACCAGATACACAAGAAGCCAAACCAGATGTCAGGTGGTCAGATGCAGAGAGTTGCCATTGCAAGAGCACTTGTAAATAATCCGGATATCCTGCTTGCAGACGAACCGACAGGTGCGCTTGATTCAGCTACAAGCATCCAGATTATGGAGCTGTTAAAGGAGATATCCAAGGACAGACTTATAATTATGGTAACTCACAACCCGGAGCTTGCCGAAGCGTATTCATCAAGGATTGTAAGGCTGTTAGATGGCAAGGTTACAGATGACACTATGCCTTATGAACAGACGGACAGCAGAGTTACCGAAAATGGAAAGTCTAAGAGAGAAAGGAAAAAGAAAGGCACATCCATGTCATATATGACAGCTTTATCGCTGAGTGCCAATAATCTCATGACAAAAAAAGGAAGAACTCTTCTGACAGCGTTTGCGGGCAGCATCGGTATAATCGGAATAGCGCTTATCCTCGCACTTTCAAGTGGTTTTCAGAGCTATATAAAGAGAGTTGAGGAGGATACTCTTTCCTCATATCCTATAGCTGTCGAGGAGGAGCAGATCGATTATTCAAGCATGATGAGCGCATTTATGGGACAGAATGTGACGGATGCAGCCGAAAAAGAGGATGGAAAAATATATTCCAATAACATTATCAGTGAAATGTTAAACTCCATGATCTCACAGGTTCAGGTAAATAATCTTGCTGATTTTAAGAAGTTTATTGAGGATGAGAATAATGGCTTTGGTGAGCTTGTAAGCGATATACAGTACGGTTATTCGACAACTCTCAATATATACAAGGAAGATACTTCCGATGGCATTGTTCAGGTAAATCCAAGCACTGTGTTAGATACTATCGGAATGGGACAGCTTGCGGGAATGTCAGGCTCTTCGATGATGGGCTCATCAATGATGGGCGGTTCATGGGATGTATGGAGTGAGCTTATCGGAAATCAGACTCTCCTCGAATCGCAGTATGATGTTATTGCAGGAAGGTGGCCGTCAGCATACAATGAGATAGTTCTTATTGTGGATGAGAACAACGAAATAAGCGATTATGCCCTGTACGCACTTGGTCTTAAGGATCAGAAGGAAGTAGCTGATACTATGGCACGTCTTGCTAAGGGTGAAGAGGTTGTAAGCTATAAGACAGAGTATACATATGAGGATATTCTTGATTTGAGATACAGACTTGTCCTGAACACTGATTTTTACAGCTATGACGAGGAAAGCGGAACCTACACGGACGTGCGCAACAACGAGGACAGCTATAAGGCAGCCATTGCGGATGGCATTCAGCTTCAGGTTGTAGGTATTTTAAGACCGGATCCTGATGCCGTGACAGGTGCGGTGAGTGGTTCAGTAGGTTACACAAGCGCACTTATGGAGTATGTAATCAATCAGATTAACGCATCGGATATTGTAAAGAAGCAGGCAGCAGACCCTGATACGGATGTGATTATAGGAAAGCCATTTACCAAGGATGGTGAAGAGGTTGAGATGGAGAACACCTTTGACATTACAACGCTTACACCTGAGCAGCAGGCATATCTTGCAGCGTTGTCACAGGAAGAGTTAGAGGCACTTATGGCATCCTATATGCAGCCGGCAACCTCATCTGCAACCTACGATGACAATATGGAAGCGTTCGGTGTCGCTGACCTTGAAAAGCCAAGCTCGATTATGATTTATCCGGTTGATTTTGCTTCAAAGGATGCGATATCAGATAAGATATCTGAATACAATGATATGGTTCGTGCGGATGGAAGAGAGGAAGCAGTGATTAATTATACGGATTACATCGGACTTATGATGTCATCTGTCAGCACGATTATAAATGCAATTTCGTATGTGCTCATAGCTTTTGTTGCGATATCGCTTGTTGTTTCGTCCATAATGATTGGTATTATCACATACATCTCGGTTCTTGAGAGAACAAAAGAGATAGGTATATTGAGAAGTATCGGTGCATCAAAGCATGATATCTCAATGGTATTCAATGCCGAGACACTCATTGTCGGTTTTGTCTCAGGTGCGATGGGAATTGTTGTGACACTTCTTCTCATAATTCCGATAAATGCTGTCATAAAGAATCTCTCAGGTATCTCAAATGTAGCCGGACTTCCTTGGATGGCAGCACTTATACTTGTGCTCATAAGCATGGCACTTACATTTATTGCCGGGCTTATACCTGCTAAGATGGCGGCAAAGAAGGATCCGGTTGTGGCGCTTAGAAGTGAGTAAGACGCATTGATGTATACCATGTTATATTTATACATATCAGCTCTATTGAACGAAGCAAGGTGCTCTAAGGACTCTCAATTCTTATTATCAAGAAAGTCTTTCAGCTTATCGATATTGCTTCCGGCACTGCTTAAGGTACGTTTGCGTTTTAAGGCGGCGATTATTTTTTCGTAGTCGGCGTCCTCGCGGCGCTTTTTTTCAGCCGGATCTGTCGGTATACCGTTTAAGCGGTACATTCGTAGGCTGAAGGTTCTTAGTGTGTCATAGTATCCGAGGAGAATACGGAAGTCCACATTCTTATTGTTAAATTCGAGTGTGCCATCGAACAGGTCTCCGATTTCACGGCTTGGCACAATCTCGACCACCTCATTGAATTTGGAATACAGACTTGTGTCAACCTTGTCATCAGGTTCGAGCTTCACGACAATGAGCTTGTCGGCACCGACACTGGTCATGGGAAATACAGGAACATTGTCGGATAGACCGCCGTCACGGTACACATTTCCATGGATAATTTCCGGTGGGTAGATATATGGCATTGCTGATGATGCGAGCAGGAATTTCTTTGCGTCATCAGGAGTGACTTCACTAAGGCTTATATATTCAGCCTGCGGTTTATCGTTCAGACATTCGATGCAGTCGGAATTGTATTTTGACACACAGACATATGCGGGAATGTGCGATGAAGCGAGTTCGTCAAGCTTTAGATATTGGTCTATGATACCTATGAGTCCATCGCGCGAGCACAGCCCATTCGTGAGTGTTCGTTTGACAAGTGTGTCAAGAGGACCTATGATGGTATCTAAATTGATATCTAAAAACTGCTTTGGCATGATGGAAGTCCATATTGTCTTGGCAGTATCAAAGTCATTAAGTGAGATGAGGGCGGCATTGAGAGCTCCGACGGATGAGCCTGATACGGCTGTCAGATTTTTCTCAAGCTTTATCTTGCGCAGAGCTTCCCACACACCTAGCTGGTAGGCCCCTTTAGCACCGCCGCCGGCGAGTGTGAGCGCCCATTTTTCGCCGGAGAAATCATTATTGGTGATAACAGGAGCGTTGATATCTTCAAGAGTTATCCTGTTATTGTCTGTAGAGCTGTGTGAAGGCTTGGAGTTGTCCGGGTTATTGCGTTCTGACAGAGGATTATCCGTTAATTTTACAGAGAAAGTGTCTGTTACGGATGTAACAGCCTTATGACCTGTCATCTCTTCCCATATTTTCTGCCTTGTATCGTTCTGTATTTGAATTTCATTGTCTACTTCAGCTTCTAGCTGCTTTAACTTGGCTGATAAATCAATCTCATTCATCTATTATCCTCTCCTTAAAACAAATTAAGAAATTCCGTTGAAATTAGCTGCATCATATGATTACGGTGTAAAGACATAATGACTTATTAAAGGCGTATGTCGCATTAGGCTTTTGTCATCCTAAAAGTGTATATTGTGTTAGATTTTGTATTCGTAATACCTGGATATTATGCAATGGGAAATATTTTATCTGGCTGTAAATTATAATTTTGATATACCTTTTTTTACAAGCTTGACCCCGATTAATGACATGAACATGATTCCGATACTTATTCCAAGTGCTGTTTCTATGGTTGTCACAAAATATTTTTCAAAAAGTACTGTGTTGTTACTGATAACTGCCGACATAGTGTAGAAGAGTCCGCCGCCCGGAATCATTGGCATGACAGATGGAATGAGAAATACAGTCGTCGGAGCCTTTTTTGTGCGGGCGAGTATCTCGGAGTATAATGTGGCAAATGCGGAGGCGAGCATGTTGGTAATGAAAGCATTTGCAGTAAACTGCGATGCGAGGATGTAGATTATCCATGCAAGCGAACCTCCGGCTGAGGCGAATAAAAGCTTGTCGCGTCTTATGTTAAAAAGTATCGAGTAACCGCCGGCACCAAGCCCTGCGGCTATTACCTGTATTATATATTTTTGAAGCATAGAATTCCTCTTTCCTATATACATATGTCAATGTATAAATAAGTTAAGCCCGACAATGGAGGTCGCAAATCCAAGAGCTATGGATATTGCAAGAATTACTGCCTCGATAAGCCGCAGCAGTCCTGACATTATATCGCCACATAGGATATCGCGCAGAGAGTTGGTCATCTGTGTTCCCGGAATATATAACATTACAAGTCCGATAAATACTTTGTCGAGATTGTCTATAAAGCCTGTAAGACCTATAAAGCGTGCGAGAACTCCGAGCAGAAATGTGCAGAAAAAATTGTACATTAACATATTGATTCTTAGCGGTCTTATTTTCATGTCAAGCACATAGGCAATGGTTGACAGAAGTCCTGCTATAAGCCCATCGCAGAGTGAACCTCCGAAAAAGACAGCGAATGCGACGCTTGATAGGATGTATCCGAATAGTGATATATACCATGGAAAATTGCGTGCTTTCCTGATGTCCGATATCTCTTCCTCAATATTATTATATGCCGGAGTGTTAGAGCATATATAGCGGGAAATAGCATTCAAGTGTTCAAGCTTGTCAAGATTGTTGCTGTAAGAGTGGATACGTCTTGTCTGTGTGTCATGTGTGCCGTCAGGCAGTCTTATTGTGGCAGACAGATATGATGTTATGGAGAACACATCAACCTTAGTGCATCCGTATGCAAGGCATATTCTTCTTATTGTATCTTCAACGCGGTTAGCTTCGGCACCGCATATTATCATCTTTTCACCCATATCCATGGAGAGTGTGAGCAGCTGTTCGCCGGTCATGTCTGATTTTAGCTGTGTCTCATTTTCCATAAAAAATCCGTTTCTGTGCTTTAAGCACGATAGAGTCAGGCAGTTAAAAGTGTGTTTTCATTATATATTATGATATGATGGTCAAAAGGTATTTTGCCCCTCATTTAATATCCTCGAATTGCTCCGCTGTAAAACAGCTCCCGCAATTCTAAAACATTCGGAATCCGCTGATTTACTGCGTAAATCGCTGCTTCCTCATGTTTTGCGGGTCCTAAGTTCAAAAGCCTAATCGTGCAAGCACGAACGGCTTTTTGACCTTTTGACCCTGATATCATATTCTATGCCGCACATATATAAACTGCCATAATGAATATAACACAACAGCCTTTAAAAATCAAAATAAATGTGGTACAGTTAGATGGTAGCACAGACAGTGAAAACATATAAAAATATAAAGAGAGGAATATGATTTTATGAATAAGATTGCAAGCTTTACTGTAAATCACATAGACCTTCTTACAGGTATCTATGTATCAAGAAGGGACAGACTTGGTGAGCAGGTCTTAACAACTTTTGATCTTAGATTTACAAGACCGAATGTTGAGCCTGTTATGGATACAGCAGGCATTCACACTATTGAGCATCTTGGTGCGACATTTTTGAGAAATAATGAAGAGTGGAAGGACAGAACGATTTATTTCGGACCTATGGGATGTAGAACAGGCTTCTATGTTATCTTTGCGGGCGATTTAGAGTCAGAAGATATAGTTGGAGTTATAAGGGACATGATTGATTTCATAATCAATTTTTCGGACAAAGAGTGCGATATACCGGGATATTCACCTAGAGACTGCGGAAACTATCTCGACAATAATGTCATGGAAGCTAAGACATACGCACGCAAGTTCAAGGCAGAGGTGTTGGATAATATCTGTCCTGAAAGACTTGTATATCCAGAATAAAAAATGCAGCCTTTAATAATGGATATTATAGGCTGCATTGATGTAATGTAAAATTAAGTTATCAGGTTATGTTTAGCTGAGCTTTAAAAGTGAGTCGATATGGCTTAGCAGAAGTTCGATAGCTGATGTGTTCTGACCGCCGCGTGGAATTATGATATCTGCATATTTCTTAGATGGCTCTATGTATGCTTCGTGCATCGGCTTTACCGTGTCATGGTACTGTGTGAGTATTGACTCTACAGTACGCGCACGCTCTGCCATATCACGCTTGATACGTCTCATAAGGCGCTCATCAGCATCGGTATCTACAAAAATCTTCAAATCCATCTCATCGCGGAGAGCTTTGTTTTCGAGGATAAGGATTCCTTCAACGATGATAACCTTTTTAGGCTCTACAAGTGTTACAGCCTGGCTTCTGTTGTGGATTGAGTAGTCATAGATCGGAACTTCAACAGGTATGCCTTTTTTGAGCATACGCACATGTTCAACCATCATGTCAGTCTCAAAAGAGTCAGGATGGTCGTAGTTTAACTTAGAACGCTCCTCATAGTTGAGGTCATTGTGAGCCTTGTAGTAACTGTCATGGCTGAGCACAGCGAGATTGTCACCGAAGTGTTCACGAATTATATTGACAATAGTAGTTTTTCCGGACGCACTGCCGCCGGCAACGCCGATAACTTTAATGTTGGATGTATTTGAAACAGACATACTGCACCTCTCAAGTATTTTAATTTTATTTATTGTACAATAAAATATTTCAGGGTGCAACTTATTATTTTTCACCGCTATAGGGCGGAATGGAGGGTCAGCATGAACAAAAATGATTTTGCACTCACAGCTCCGATGGGATGGAACAGCTATGATTATTACGACACAACAGTCACACAGCTTGATGTCACATCGAATGCTGATTATATGGCAAAGAATCTTAAGCATTATGGCTGGGAGTACATTGTTGTGGATATTGAATGGTATTCAAATGATGCAGGGACAAGAAGAAAGGAATACCAATATATTCCGTTCGGTGATATTCAGATGGACGAGTATGGAAGGCTGCAGCCGTCACCTAAGAGATTCCCATCATCGGCAGACGGAAGCGGCTTTAAATGGCTTGCGGACTATATACATGAGAAGGGTCTGAAGTTTGGAATACATATAATGAGAGGTATTCCAAGGGAGGCAGCGCACAGACATCTGCCTATATATGGAAGTGAATATACAGCGGATGAGGCAGCGGACGCTTATTCAATATGCTGCTGGAATCCTGACATGTATGGTGTTAAGGATAATGCCGCAGGCAGGGCATATTATGACTCACTCATAGCGATGTACGCTGAGTGGGGCGTAGATTTTATAAAGTGTGACGATATATGTGACAGCCGGATGTACAGAGAGCCTGCATATTTTTCGGGATGGCATGAGATGCGTATGATTCATGAAGCTGTTTTAAAATGTGGCAGACCGATTGTGTTAAGTCTTTCACCGGGTCCGGCACATATTGACAAAGCATGGCATTACAGTGAATACGCCAACATGTGGAGAATAACCGATGACTTCTGGGATAACTGGGATGCACTGAAGAATATGTTCACAAAATGCGAGCAGTGGCAGGATCATGTTAAGAGCGGCTGCTATCCTGACTGTGATATGCTTCCGTTAAGATTTATCGGAAAGGGCTTCGGAGAGGTGAGGAAAACCAATTTTACTGAGGATGAGCAGCGCACCATGATGCTGCTTTGGTGCATGTTCGGCTCGCCTCTCATGCTTGGCTGTGAGCTTACGCAGCTTGATGTATCTACATATTCGATTATCACAAATACCAAGGTGCTTGGATTATTAGGTGAGGGCAGGCATGGCAGACAGATTGCACACAATGACAGCTTTGCCATGTGGATAAATGAACCGGTAAGCGACAAGGCGGTGGATAAGACAAGCTATATAGCATTGTTTAATCTTTCTGACGAAAAGAAGACCTTTAAGGTTGATTTATCCGGGTATGCTGTGGATTCTGACAGAGTGCTTGAATATGAAATAAGACCACATGCTTGTGTGATGACTGAACTGTAAAATATTATGATATCAGGGTCAAAAGTTCAAAAAGCCGTTCGTGCTTGCACGATTAGGCTTTTGAACTTGGAACCCGCAAAACATGAGGAAGCAGCGATTTACGCAGTAAATCAGCGGTTTCCGAATGTTTTAGAATTGCGGGAGCTGTTTTACAGCGGAGCAATTCGAGGATATGATATGTATAAGAATTATTTAATTTCTAATCGGAGGCATGCAGATGCTCACATATAATATGGAGGACAAAAAAGAGCTGCCTTTATATGATTATCTGTACAGATGTATAAAAAATGATATACTTTCAGGAAGAATACCTGCCGGTGATAAGCTTCCTTCTAAGAGAGGTCTTGCAAAGCATATCAATGTAAGTGTGATTACGGTTGAGAATGCATATGCACAGCTTCTTTTGGAGGGATATATAACAAGCTTTGAGAAAAAAGGCTATTTTGTAAATGATACCGGACAGGCTCCGCAGGCAAGCTGCCTTATAAGACCTAAGCCGGAGGAAGAGTTCGAGTATGCCTATTTTGCAGATTTGAAATCTAACAGGATAAGAAGAAACCGATTTCCTTTTTCAACATGGGCTAAGCTTCTTCGTGACACGTTGGCGGACAGACCGGAACAGCTTCTAAAGACGGTTCCGTATAATGGAGTGTATGAGCTAAGACTTGCTCTTGCACAATTTTTGCATGAATTTCGAGGAATGCAGGTGCTGCCATCGCAGATTATCATATGCTCGGGCACTGAGAGCATGTACGCAAAACTGTTCTGTCTTCTGCCTGATGCAGCGTGGGCAGTGGAAAATGTAGGCAGCAGGAAGATAACAGGACTTTATGACATGTACCATGCAAAATGGAAGCCGGTGTCGAGGGATGAGTATGGTGTAGATATGACGAGCCTTTATGAGAGCGGCTGCAACGTAGTACATGTCACACCTGCACAGCATTTTCCTGTTGGCACTGTTATGCCTGTTAAGAGAAGGACACAGCTTCTTGAGTGGGCTAAAAGGCAGGATTATTATATAATCGAGGACGATTATGACAGCGAGTTCTGGTATCAGGGCAGACCTGCGCCAACACTCTACAGCATGGATGGAAACGGAAGGGTTATATATTTTAATACATTTTCAAAAACACTGATTCCGTCTCTTCGCATAAGCTATATGGTATTGCCTTATGAACTTGCAATGCGCTACAGCAAAGGCTTAAGCTTCTATTCGGGAACAGTTCCGAGCATGGAGCAGTATGCGCTTGCAAGATTTATATCGGAGGGGTATTTTGAGCGCCATATAAATCATATGCGTAACTACTTTAAGTCGCAGAGAGGAAAACTTTTTGATGCGGTGAAAAATTCGCCCATGGCACAGATTTCTAAGATTCATGAAATAAGTTCGGGGACGTATTTTCTCTTAGAACTTAATACGAAAATATCCGATAAGAAGCTTGTGGAGAGAATAAGACAGAAGGATATAAATGTGGCATGTACATCGGAATATATGCCGGAGGGATGTGCTGACACGCACACGCTTATTATCAATTACTGCGGTGTGTATGCTGAGCGCATTGAGGATACGGTTGCAAGAATATGGGAGGCAGTGAAAGAGTGATGAAAATATCATTGGATGGATTGTGGAATGTTAAGTTAGCGGATGGCACACAGGGACAGATGGTGCTTCCGGGAACCTTAGATGAGAATAATATTGGACATAAAGACTTCGGTGCGAACCAGTGGCATCCGGATGCGGCGCTTGGAAATGCTGACGGCGAAGTGGACAAGGATGCGCCTATCGCGACAAGATTTACAAGACGGCATATCTATGAAGGGGAAGCACTTATAAGCCGCAGGATTAATATAGATGAATATGAAAATGACAGGCTGTTTGTAAAAGTGGAGCGTGCAAGAGCACTTAGATTATTGGCAGATGGCATTGAATGCAAGCCTTTTATTCAGGGGACGCTCAGCACTCCGTATATATTCGAGCTTACCGGTATTTCATCAGGAGAGCATGAGTTTACATTCGTGTCCGACAACAGTTATCCGGGTATGCCAAAGGATGCTATATGCTATTCGTCAGCGGCGACAGATGAGACTCAGACTAACTGGAATGGTCTTATCGGAGAGTTGTGTATGTATACCAAGCCGCAGGACTTTATTGCGGCAGTGAGAGTCTATCCGCATAAAAAGGCTGATGCGAACAGGAATAGTGTTCAGAATGTTGAGATGAATAGTGTGCAAGGGATACAAAAAGTACATGAAAAACAGGCAGGAAGCGATTTCTGTATTGATGTGCAGGTGGATGTCGCATCCGGGCATGGAAAGGCCGGGCATATTGAACTAAAGTCTGAAGCACTTTTACACAATGAAATAATTGAATTGACGGATTGTGATATAGTGCCGGAGAATGAGAGCGCTTCAAATCAGGAATGTGAAAATGCAGGATATAAGTTTGGAGATATAAAAACATATAAAATAAGAACATATAAATTCACAGGGCTTGAGCTGAAGGATGATATCAGGCTGTGGGATGAAGTAGAAGGAAACTTATATGAACTTACTGCTTCATTGGAGCTTGCTAAGAGTACAGATGAGTGCTGTGTAAGCTTCGGAGTGAGAGCCTTTGGCGATGATGGCAGAGGACGTCTTGCATTAAACAGCAGGACAATTTTCTTAAGAAGTGAAGCTAACTGTGCTGAGTATCCCGAAACAGGGCATTCTCCGATGACGGTCAAGGAGTGGAAGGATATACTTGACAGATATAAGAGCTATGGAGTTAACTGTGTCCGTTTTCACTCGCATTGCGAGCCTGAGGCAGCTTTTATCGCAGCGGATGAGCTTGGAATGTTATTACAGCCGGAGCTTTCAAACTGGAATCCTAAGGATGCTTTTGAGACAGATGAGAGCTATGAATACTATAAAGCGGAGCTTACAGGAATAATAAAGACGTTTGCAAACCATCCGTCCTTTGTGATGCTGACTCTTGGAAATGAGCTTCAGACAAAGGAAAAGGGTGGAGAGAGAATGCGTGAGCTTGTACAGCTTGCAAAGAAGCTTGATGATACAAGAATGTATGCTGACGGTTCTAATACATTCTATGGTGAGCATGGATGTGACGAAGCAAGTGATTTCTACACTTCGCAGAGCTGCCATGAGGTTGTGATACGCGGAACCTCTTCCGGCATGAGAGGTTATATCAATGAGAGCTGTCCATCGGCTGACCATGACTACAATGCTGCGATGGAGAAGATAAGAGAGCAGTACAAAAAGCCTGTATTCAGTTTTGAGGTGGGTCAGTTCGAGGTATTGCCGGATTTTGACGAGCTTGATAAATTCACAGGTGTGTCGGAGCCTGTAAATCTTGAGCTCATAAAAAAACGTGTGGAGGACAGAGGACTCCTTGAAAATTGGAAGGAGTATGTCGAAGCGACAGGGGAGCTTTCAAGACTTGCATACCGCGAGGAGATTGAGGCTGCGATGCGTACAAGGAAGCTGTCAGGAATTTCACTTCTGGGATTACAGGATTTTCCGGGGCAGGGAACAGCGCTTGTCGGAATGATGAACTCTCATCTTGAACCTAAGCCTTTTTCATTTGCCAAACCGGAGCGCTTTTCGGAATTTTTTAAGGAGAGTATGCCGCTTGTAAGATTACAAAAATATACTTATGAAGCAGGGGAAAGACTTGCAGCCAAGGTTGAGGTGGCTAACTTTGGAAAGAGTGCGGTTGAAGGCGAAGCGGGATTTTCAATATACCTTAGAAGCTGTGCTTCGGACAGAAATGGATGCAGCAGGCATATTTTAGCCGGAAGTCTTGGAACGGTATCATGTCCGGCAGGCGAATATACAGATGTCGGTACGATAGATATTCCTCTTGATTTTATCGATAAGTCATCTGCACTTACACTTACTGTGGATGTAGGAGGCTGTACCAGCTCGTATCCGTTGTGGGTATATGCCAAAGCAGTGCCAAAATGTCCTGAAAATGTTTATGAGACGAGAGTATTTGATGATAAAACAAGGGAGATACTAAGAAAGGGCGGGCGAGTATTTTTAGCACCTGACGCTGACAAGGAGAGTATGCCGGTATCAATAAAGACACAGTTTACAACTGATTTCTGGTCGGTGGGAACCTTTGCTGAGCAGGAGGGCGGAATGGGTCAGCTTATAGATGCCGCACATCCTGTATTTAGGAATTTTCCGACAGATAAGCATACCGACTGGCAGTGGTGGATTATGGCTGTCAAGCGTGCCATAATACTTCCAAGGACAATGAAAGCAATAGTCACTGAGATGGACAGCTATGCATTTCTTCGACCTATGGCACAGCTTATTGAATTTAACTGCATGGGAGGAAAAGTGCTTTTGTCAACTATGGAGCTTCATAAGAGCCAGATGTACCCTGAAGCGAGAGCACTTTTAAATTCGATATATGAATATATGGCCGGAGATGAATTTGCACCACAGCAGGAGCTTACAGAAGAAGAAATAACACTTGACCTAAAGTTAGGTTTATGAAGTATAATCAAAAATTGCATGATTTCGTAAAATATATTGCGGTTTGACAAAATCTGTACCGCAGATAGATAATTGCACCGGTTGAATGAAATATTCATGTATGTGTGATTATTGCAGATAATAATATGCATCAGGAGGAAGAAAATAAAATGCAGGAATTTACACAGCAGACATTTACACAGGAGCGTGCTCTTTTTCATACAGTCGAAGCTAAGATAAGCGATTCGGTGTTCGATGTTGGAGAGTCACCTCTTAAGGAGTGTAGGAAGCTCGATATAGACACAACACTTTTCAGATATAAGTATCCTTTATGGTACTGTAAGGATATAAGTCTTAAAAACTGTACACTTTTTGACATGGCAAGAGCCGGAATATGGTACACGGACAATATAAGCATTGAGGATACGGTCATCGAGGCTCCGAAAAATATCAGAAAGGCAGATGGAGTCACACTTAAGAATGTATCTTTTCCGAATGCCGCAGAGACACTCTGGAATTGCAACAATGTTACGATGGAGAACGTGTTCGCAAAGGGAGATTATTTTGCATTTAATACCAACAATATCAAGGCAGATAATTTCACACTTGTAGGAAATTATTCGTTTGATGGAACTAAGAACATGGAAATCCGCAATTCCAAGCTTCTTTCTAAGGATGCTTTTTGGAATACAGAGAATGTGACTGTATACGATTCATTCATATCCGGCGAGTACCTTGGCTGGAATGCGAAGAACTTAACTCTTATCAACTGTACAATCGAGAGCCTTCAGGGCATGTGCTACATTGACAATCTTGTTATGAAGAACTGTAAGCTCATCAACACAACACTTGCCTTTGAGTATTCAAGTGTTGACGCTGAGATAACAAGCGGCATAACAAGCGTGCTAAACCCATCATCAGGAACGATTAAGGCTGACTACATCGACAATCTTATCATACAGAAGGATTATATTGATGAAGGCAGGACTAAGATTGTATGCGGTGATATCAGAAATAAGACGGATGAGATTGCGTGGTAGGGATTCTTATAATGTAATTTAGAAAAGAGGTTTGGCATGAAAGAAGAATACAGACGAGCTTTTGATACGGCTGTTGACAGACGTGGGACACATTCTCTTAAGTGGGATGTGAAGGATAATGAGCTTCCGATGTGGGTTGCGGACATGGATTTTAAGACTGCACCGGCGATTATCGAGGCTTTAAAAAAGAGAGTCGAGCATGGAGTGTTTGGCTATTCCATAATACCGGATGAGTGGAACGAAGCATACTGCGAGTGGTGGGAGAAAAGGCATAATTTTCATATTGAGAAGGATTGGCTTATATTCTCGACAGGTGTTGTACCTATTTTATCAAGTGTGGTAAGAAAGCTGACGACACCGGGGGAGAATGTGCTGATTCAGACTCCTGTTTACAATATTTTCTTCAATTCCATAGTAAATAATGGGCGGAATGTATTGCAGTGTCCGTTAAGCTATGAAAACGGTGAGTATTCTATTGATTTTGAGAAGTTAGAGGAAGCTATGGCGCAGCCCCAGACTACGATGATGATATTCTGCAATCCTCACAATCCTGTGGGAAAGATATGGGACAGAGAGACACTGGCACATGTCGGTGAGCTTGCAAAGAAGCATCATGTTATAGTAGTATCTGATGAGATACACTGCGACATAACTGACCCGGATAAGGAATACATTCCATTTGCGTCCGCTTCGGACACATGCCGTGAGATAAGCATTACCTGTGTTGCACCGACTAAGGCCTTTAACATGGCGGGCTTGCAGACGGCAGCAGCTATTGTGCCGGACCCATTCCTGCGTCATAAGGTTAACCGTGGACTGAACACTGACGAGGTGGCAGAGCCGAACGCATTTGCAATATGGGCAGCAGTCGCAGCCTTTAGAGATGGCGGTGAATGGCTTGATGCACTAAGAGAGTATATTTATGAAAATAAGCAGAGAGTGACACAGTTCATAGAAACAGAGCTTCCAAAGATAAAGCTCATACATTCTGAGGCAACGTATCTTCTCTGGCTTGACTGTTCGGCGGTATGCGACAATTCGGAGGAGCTTGCCGACAGCATAAGAGAGCGCACAGGGCTCTATCTCTCGGACGGAGTGCAGTATGGAAGAACGGGAGAGAAGTTCTTAAGGCTCAATATAGCATGTCCTAGAGAAAGACTTGAGGACGGACTTAAGAGACTTAAAGATGGGATAGAAGGATATAGAAAGTAAAACATTCGTAATTCACACATTTTTCTTTGGAAAATGGCTGCCTGCTCATGTTTTTGACGGGTCACAATGTCAAAAATCATTATGCAGGGCAAGCCTGCATCGGACTTCTGCCCCTGATATATAATAATAAGATATAAGAAAACCATGGGTATGGGTCAGCTGCTTACTTTAGCAGCTAATCCCATATCCATGGTTTTCTTATAAGATAATTTTACTTATTGGAACTGTTCTTGTTAAGCACAATAGAGTTCACGGCCTCGATAAGGCTGACAGTCTGGCTTCTTGGAACAAGTGCGACAGACTTGCCATCTATGGAAGCTAAGCATAGCTCTTAATTTTTGCTGTGTCAAGAGCGAGGATTTCATCGTTACTGTTGGTAAAATATATGTCATCAGAGCAGTAAGTGAATGTGTTTTCATCTTCGCGGTATACAGTGTAATCTATGACAGTGCTGTCTTCGGATTGATTTTTGTCGGCTTTATCTAAAGAGGAGCTGCTGTCAGAGGATGAAGAAGCTGATGTATTGATGATGCCGTTAAAGCTTATGTTGTCAGCTTCAGTAAGCTTAGGCAGCTCATAGTGATTAATCATATCGGAGAGAGTTACTTCATATGTGTCGAATGGGTCAACGCTTGTAAGATATACATTTCCATCGCAGGTTGATACATGGCGCTCCTGATCCATAGTGCTGTGGGCACCAAGCAGGACAGAATATTCGTTATATCATCAGAAATTGTATTTTGAAGGGTGTTCACATTTTTTCAGATTTTGGTGTGTATTTCGGGTTATGATATGTGCTGATGACGCATAAATCACATTTGAGGTTGTCATTATTGAAGTTTACATCTATAATGTATTTATTACTTTAATATGTCAGAGTGCCGGAGAGTGTGCCGGTGCAGAGATGGAGAGGGACATGGCAGGAGCTGTTGAGAGAAGATTACATATAAAAAATAATAAGACTGCGGATATAAATCCGGGAATGTTCGGTGTATTTTACGAGGATATCAACTATTGCTGTGATGGAGGTATAAGCGCACAGCAGCTTGAAAATGCGGCATTTGAGTTCGTTGAGGCGTTGGGATATAAGGACAATTATTCGACTAAGTATGACGGTTTGTATGGGTGGATTGCTTATCCGACAAATGGTGATGGAGCTGCATTGTCGATAAGCAGTGATAAGTCTGTGTCGGAAGCGGCACCGCATTATCTTGTATTTGAACCGAAAAAAGGGCAGTGCGGTTTTGCGAACAAAGCTTATGACGGAATCTATATTCGCAGTGGCATGAAATACCATGTGAGTGCTTATCTTAAGAGTGACAGCTATAACGGAGCTGTCAGAGTGAGAGTCGGAAGTCAGACATGCATGCTTACAGAATGCGTGACAGGTGAGTGGGTCAGATATGAGGCAGCGTTTGAGGCACAGGAAGAGGAAAGATTTGAACCCTTTGTGGTTGAGTTAGATGAGACAAAAATATCTGACGGATGTACATTATGTGCTGATTTTTTCTCATTTACAGCGGATGATGCTGTGTGTGGAGTGTTCAGAAAAGACATTGTAGAGCTGTTAAAGAGCATGAAGCCTGGATTTATGCGTTTTCCGGGTGGGTGCATTGTAGAAGGCAATGAGCTTAGCAACAGGTATCAGTGGAAGCATACAGTCGGAAGACGTGAGGACAGGGTGCGTACATGGAACCGCTGGGCTGTTCATGGCAATGAGGAGAAGCCTTTTTTTGCAGGCACATTCAGCCACTACAACCAGAGCTATGATATAGGCTATTACGAGTATTTTCTGCTTTGTGAGTACATAGGAGCAAAGCCTCTTCCTGTTCAGAATGTTGGTCTTGCCTGCCAGTATCAGTCAACGCAGAAGGTAAGCCCTGAATCAGAAGAATTCAAGGAGTATGTTCAGGATGTGTTAGACCTTATAGAGTTTGCAAACGGCTCTGTCGATACGAAGTGGGGTGGATTAAGAGCCGGTATGGGACATCCGGAGAGCTTTAACCTTGAGATGATTGGAATAGGAAATGAACAGTGGGAGACAAAGGAGTCAGAATTTTTTAAGCGCTATAGTCTTTTTGAGCAGGCTGTCCATGAAAAATATCCTGATATAAAGCTCATAGGTTCGGCAGGTCCTGATGTCAAGTCGGACTATTACACAAAGGCATGGGAGTTTTATCGCAATAAAGGACAGGATAATTTTGTCTATGCGGTTGATGAGCATTACTACTGTTCACCGGAATGGTTCTTAGAAAATGCTCGTTTTTATGATAAATATCCAAGAAATGTCAAGGTATTTGCGGGAGAATATGCGGCGCATGTTCAAAAGCAGGCTATGGACAGCTCTAAAAATACACTTGGGGCAGCACTCAGCGAGGCTGCATTTCTTACAGGAGTTGAGAAAAATGCCGATGTAGTTGTGCTCGCATCATATGCACCTCTTTTTGCAAGACTTGGCTATGCACAGTGGACACCAGACATGATATGGTTCGATGCTGCAGAATGTTTTCCAAGCCCAAGCTTTCTTGTCCAGAAAATGTATTCAAGGAACATGGGAGATTATGTAGTTGAAAATAATATGGATGATGAGCTGTTTTTGGCAGATTCACGTTATAAAAATATCTTCCACACTGTATCATATGACAGCGCAGAAAATGAACTTATTGTAAAGCTTGTAAATCCGTGGGACTTTGACTGTGTTGTGACTCTGGATATGGATGGCTTCAAGCCAGATTATGGAAAAGTTCACTGTATTATAATGGGTGAAGCGGAGAATGAAGCCTATAACAGCATGAATTGCAGGGATAATGTGAAAGCTTACGAGTTCAACATAGAAGCTGCTTTCAATGGGAAAGTGCCGGATATAGGAAAGTTCAGCCTAAGAGCGCATACCTTCAGCATATTCAGAATCAGATGTTCATAGAATAGCGGGATTTTTTAATATTATAATATTACATGGTCGCATGCTGAACTCATTGAGCATATGAATATCATGTTTATAAAAAAGAGAAAACAATTACTTTTGGATGATGGAAAACTTTTTTGTCCTGTGTTTGGTACAAACCAAGTACAGGATGGAGATATGAAGCGTTTTTTATGAGCAGGAAGTGAAAACGAATTGCGAATGCCATTGATTGCAGTATGACAAGTAATGCCTACAGTATGCAGTGTTATGGCTATTTGAAAGTGAAACCTTAAAGCTTCTAATTAGTTGAAGTATTATAAGTGCTGCCTACAGTATGCATGAAATAAAAATATAAAAACAGGAGACAAAATGAACTTACGGGAATATCTAAAAAATAACAGACTTGCGGCGGATGGCGCTTTTGGAACTTACTATGCAGACAAATATGGCTCGGATGAACTTCCGGAGGCGGCGAATATACTGCATCCTGAAAGAGTTATTGCAATTCATACAGAATATATAAATGCCGGGGCACGCTACATAAGGACTAATACATATGCATCTAACAGCAACCTGTTGTCCGATGATGAAAATAAGGTTAAAGAAAATATAACAGCAGCCGTGAAACTTGCACAGGAAGCAGTAAAAAGCAGTGGTGTCAGGCAAATCTATATAGCAGGTGATATAGGCCCTATACCTGATGGGATGGGCTTTGTAAAAAACGGTAAAGATAAGGAATATGTGAGTCTTGCTTCCATTATGCTTGAACAGGGAGTTGATGCGGTTCACTTTGAGACATTTGCGGATTATGAGGATATTCTGCCTGCAATCAAGTATCTTAGGGAAAGTTCAAGTGATATTTTTATAAGTATCTGCTTTAGTGTGAATCAGTATGGCTACAGTGCAGCCGGACTCAGCTCTAAAAGGCTTATTGAGGATGCTGCAAAGCTTGCTGTGGATGCTGTCGGACTTAACTGCGGCGTTGGTTCAGGGCATATGTCACAGCTTATCGATGAACTGGGGCTTCCTAAGAATAAGTTCTTTTTGGCACTTCCTAATGCCGGCTATCCGAATTTTACAAGAAATCATATGCATTTTGGCGGCGCACCAGCATATTTTGCCGGAAAGATGGCGCAGATTGCCAAAAAAGGTGTGGATATTGTAGGCGGCTGCTGTGGAACAAGACCTGAATCTATAGAAAAAATGTGTACAGAGCTTGAAAAGCTTCCAAGATATGAGAAAAAGACACCTGATGAGCATACAGATGAGCCGAAGCAGGCAAAAAGAAGAGGCTTTCTGTATGACGATAACGGTGAGATAAAGAAAAAGAAGTTCATAGCTGTTGAACTTGCACCGCCTTTTAATGCCAATGACGAGAAGCTGCTTGAATCGGCGCATGCGCTTGTTGGAATGGGTGTAGATGTGCTGACATTTCCGGATTCTCCTTCCGGGCGTACAAGAGTTGATTCAGTCCTGATGGCGGGCAAAGTAAGACGTGAGACAGGAATGGATGTTATGCCGCATATATGCTGCCGTGATAAGAATGCGGTTGCGATGCGCTCACTGTTCATGGGTTCAAGAATCAATGACATCTATAATATGCTTATTATAACAGGTGATCCTCTTCCGTCCATGGTGCGAGAGACTGTAAAGTCAGTGTTTAATTTTGACTCTGTAGGGCTTATGAAGATAGCTCAGGAGATGAATGAGGAAGTATTTGCAGACAGTCCTCTGTGCTACGGAGGAGCGATTAACCAGGGAAGAAAGAATATAGATGTTGAACTTGGACGTGTAAGAAAGAAGATGGCGGCAGGAGCGCAGTTCTTTCTAACGCAGCCTGTATTCTGTGAGGAGGACGTGCTGCGCCTAAGATATATAAAAAAGGAGACAGGTGCGAGGATACTCTGCGGTATAATGCCTCTTATCAGCCGGAAAAATGCCCTCTTTATGAAAAATGAGATTGCCGGTGTGAATGTTCCGGATGAGCTTGTGGAGCGTTATCCGGAAAATGCAGGCAGGCGTGAAGGCGAGGCTGTAGGAATTGAACTTGCAAGGCAGATGATTGCCATGACACAGGATTTTGCTGACGGATATTACTTTGAATTTCCGTTTAACAGGACTTATATGCTGAAGGAAATATTGAAGTAAATTGAACTTGCAAATAAGATTTATATAAAGTTCAACGTAGATATTGAAAAGTTCAATGTTTGGTGGTATAGTGGAAAAGGTTACAGCATTATGAGAAAATAATAATGCTGATTCCGAAGGTTTTAGAATTGTGGAAGCTGTTTTAAAGTGGAGCAATTCGCAGATATCAAATGAGTGGCAGAATATCTTTTAATCTTTATAACATAGTATTTGATTAGAGATGTTTTGTGGTGTTTGTTATTGAGCGAAAACAGACAGGGCATAATGCCCTTTATCGGCAGCTTACTTAGATGTGGAGGTTTTATATGTCAGGAATTGCACAGAGACTAAAAGAGGCGATGGAGGCCAAGGGGTTAAAGCAGGTTGATGTGATCAGGCTTGCACAACCTATTGGCCGTGAATGTGGTGTGCACATCGGGAAGAGCCATATTAGCCAGTACCTCAGCGGAAAGAGCGAGCCGAGGAAGGATATTTTAAGTGTTCTTGCAAAGACACTCGGTGTTGATGAGAAGTGGCTTGCGGGAACCGAGCCTGAGGTGAATGGTGCTAAGGCTGATACCGAAAAATCAGTGTGCGATATAAAAAGTTCAGATAAAGCATATTCAGATAAAATGGGAGATAATATTATGAGACAGTTTTCAAAATCATCGAAGCTTGACAATGTATTATATGATGTGAGAGGTCCTGTTGTCGAGGAAGCTAATCGTATGGCAGACGCAGGAATGCATATTTTAAAGCTCAATATCGGAAATCCGGCACCGTTTGGTTTCAGGGCACCGGAGGAGGTTGTCTACGATATGAGACAACAGTTAACAGACTGCGAGGGCTATTCCGACTCGAAGGGACTATTTTCTGCAAGAAAAGCTATCATGCAGTATGCGCAGCTTAAGAATATTCCGAATGTTGAAATCAATGATATTTATACAGGAAACGGAGTCAGTGAGCTTATCAATCTCAGTATGCAGGCACTCTTAGATGACGGCGATGAGATTTTGATTCCTTCACCGGATTATCCGCTCTGGACAGCAACAGCGACGCTTGCAGGAGGCAAGGTTGTCCATTATCTGTGTGATGAGCAGTCTGACTGGAACCCGGATATCGATGATATTAAGAAGAAAGTTAATTCAAAGACAAAAGCTATTGTAATAATAAATCCTAACAATCCTACCGGCGCGCTCTATCCGAAGGAAGTTTTAGAGCAGATAGTACAGATTGCCAGAGAAAACCAGCTCATTATTTTTTCGGATGAGATATATGACAGGCTTGTAATGGATGACGGAGAGCATATTTCAATAGCGTCACTTGCACCTGATGTATTCTGCGTAACTTTCAGTGGACTTTCAAAGTCCCACATGATAGCAGGCTTCAGAGTAGGCTGGATGATATTAAGCGGTAACAAAGCGATTGCAAAGGATTATATTGAAGGCATCAATATGCTTTCCAATATGCGTCTTTGTTCAAATGTTCCGGCACAGTCAATAGTTCAGACAGCACTCGGCGGCTACCAGAGTGTCAAGAATTATATTGTTCCGGGTGGACGTATCTATGAACAGAGAGAGTTCATGTATAAGGCTATAAATGATATTCCGGGACTCAGCGTTGTGAAGCCTAAGGCTGCATTTTACTCATTCCCGAAGATTGATACAAAGAAGTTCAATATTACGAATGACGAGAAGTTTGCATATGATTTCTTAAAGGAGAAGAGAGTTCTCATAGTTCACGGAGGCGGTTTCAACTGGAAGGAGCCTGACCACTTCCGTATAGTATATCTTCCGAGAGTTGAGGTGCTTGAGGAGGCATTTGGAAAGCTCGGAGATTTCCTTGAGACTTATCATCAGTAGGCAGCTTGATTGTCTATAAAAATTAATTTGGAGGGCACATGAAGAGGGAAAAAAGTTCAGGAAATAAAGTGAGAAAAATTATAAGGTGCATTTCCATGATTTTATTTCTCTGTGTGCTCATTCTGCCGCAGGCTTCATGGCTGATACTCAAATTGGTATATAAAAACAATACCGGTGTTATGGAGCAGCTCGATTATGACCTTGGTGAGAACAGAGAGCTTACAGCTTTTCCAAGTGGAGCAGGTATCGGAAATATAACATCTGAACTTGAAGCCTATTATAATGACCATGCACCATATAGAAGTATTCTTATTTCGATTAACAGACAGATTAATTCTAAGCTTGAACGGGCGTACACCTTAAATGTACAGCCCGTTCTTGTTGCGCTTGCAGATAAAAAAAGTGTGTCATCAGGTGGAAAATACAGTGAGGCTGAAAAATCAAATGAGGGTATGAAAGAGCCTGAAAACACAGGTATGGGGAGTGCATCAGGCAGCACGCAAGGGAATAAGGGCAGCGAAGGTATGCCGGACGGTTCACAGGGAAATGTGGAAAGTGGAGATATGCCGGGCAGTACGCAGGAGAATATAAACAGTGAGAATGTATCGGGCAATATGAATGGCGGAAATGCGTTGGATGATAAGCAGAATAATAAGGGCAGCGAAATAGTATCAGGCAATACACAGGAAAATATGGGCAGCGAAAACGTATCAGATAGTGTTTCAGGTAGTGGCAGCGGTGAAAAATATTCGGATAATGGTTCAGAAACTAAGACCGGCGAAAGTGATGACGCAGCACAGAATCAGCCATATTTCCCTGCGAGAGAGATGAACGGAACAATATTTGGCAGAGATGACTGGATGTTCTGCAATTATGATAACAGCATCGGATATTACTGCGGAAGCAATCTGATGAGTGAACAGCAGATGGCGGACAGATTAAGTCTTATGCAGAGACTACAGCAGATTTGTGACAGCCGTGGTATAAAATTACAGTTCATGATTGCACCGAACAAGGAGCAGGTCTATTCGGAGTTCATGCCAACGTACACTATTGAAAACAGCTATAAAAAGGTTCAAAGATTTGTGGACTATGCAAGACAAAATTCATCAATAAAAATCATTTATCCATTGGAGGAACTTCGTGCGGCAAAAAATATAATGAGCACATATTATAAATATGATACACATTGGAATCACTATGGAAGCTTCATTGCGACACAGGCACTTTACAAAGCTATGGGACTGGCATATGTTTCGCCCGACAGCGTAAGCTATACGGATGGAAGCTGCATATGGGGGCTTGTCATTACAGCGGGGCTTAGCTGGCAGGATTACGAGAGGGATTATGACCATATTCCCAATTACAAGCCAGAGGTTGAGCTTTTTAACACGGACGGTGAGATTGATTTTATCCACACGGAAAAGAGCGCAGTCTACAGGACAGATTCGACAGCGGCGGATGACAGCAGATTTGTGATGATTGGAGATTCATTCAGGCTCTACATGATGCCATATCTTGAACGTGATTTTGCACACGTAAGTATAGCACATCGCGACAATGTTAATGATGTGTGCGATGATATAAGGCAGGCGGACATTTTAGTTGTAGAATGTGTTGAAAGGCTTGATGACAGCCTTAATGGGACGATACTTGAACTTATTAGCATACTTGAAAATTAGCTGTTCGGAATTATATGTATATTTTATTTGATTTCAAAACGTAGTTTTACCGGACACTTTAAATCTATTCGTATATTCAAAATGGAGGCAATGTGAAAAATACAGATTGATATCTGATTTTTCACATAGCTATTTGTGCCGCAGGCATCACAAATAGCATCTATTGAGAGCCAAATCTGATATTTGGCTCGAAATTCCTTCGGCACATTGTGCCTGCGGAATGGGGATTAATATGAATATTGTAGTAGCAATCGATTCGTTAAAGGGCAGCCTGAGTTCATTAGAAGCAGGTGAGGCTGTATCGGAAGGCATTCACAGGGCGATGAAGGATGCGAATGTAGTTGTCCGTCCTCTGGCTGACGGTGGAGAAGGTACAGTGGAGGCGCTGGCACTTGGAATGAATGGACGGATTGAGAAAGTTATGGTTACAGGACCGCTTGGAGCTAAGGTGGAAGCTGCTTACGGAATCGTAGATGCGGCAAAGACAGCAATCATAGAAATGTCGGCAGCAGCCGGAATTACATTGTTGGATGAAAAGGAAAGAAATCCGTTAGACACGACTACCTTTGGGGTTGGTGAGCTGATATGTGATGCCATAGCAAAAGGATGTCGTAATTTTATCGTAGGCATTGGAGGGAGTGCGACAAATGACGGTGGTATAGGAATGTTAAATGCTTTAGGTTATGAATTTCTAGATGCCGATGGCAGGCAGGTTCCATTTGGTGCGAAAGGATTGGCTTTGCTTGAAAAGATATCCGATGAGCACGTTATACCTGTGCTTAAGGAATGCCACTTTAAAGTAGCATGTGATGTGACGAACACTTTATGTGGTGAACAAGGCTGCAGTGCGGTTTTCGGACCTCAAAAGGGTGCAACGCCGGATATGATTGCACAGATGGATGAGTGGCTTGCACACTATGCGAAGCTTACCGGCGAAAAGTATCCGAAGGCAGATATGAATCAGACCGGAACAGGTGCAGCGGGAGGACTTGGTTTTGCTTTTCTTTCATACACTGATGCGGTATTAGAGCCGGGAGTAAAAATTATTCTTGATGAGACAAGACTGGAGAATTATATAAAAAATGCTGATATTGTTGTCACAGGCGAGGGAAGGTTAGACAGCCAGACGGTTATGGGAAAAGCACCGATAGGAGTGGCTGCCATTGCAAAAAAATATGGCAAACCTGTTATAGCATTTTCAGGGTGCGTTACCGATGATGCGGTGCTTAGCAATGAACATGGCATAGATGCATTCTTTCCGATACTGCGGACGGTGACTACACTTGACGAGGCAATGAACTCGGAAAATGCGGGGAAAAATATGATTTTGACAGCTGAGCAGGTGTTCAGGCTTATAAAAATGTGCCATTTGTCAAGGATATAGTGGAGATTTTAATTGGTGCCCAAAACTGATTTTTTCCTAAATAGAGGAATTCTTAAGCATAATGTCCGAAGTTAATGTGACATCAAACATGCCTATAGGCTTGTATTTAAGTATATTGAAACAATTTGTAATACCGTTAGGATTTACACAAACTGCGGCTATATGTCTCTTAATAATCCTGCAAAAATGTATGAGAGAGTATATTTTCTGCAGCCGGCTGAATTTGCAGAACTTCTCATTTTCTAACTAAAACTTAATTCTGCCGCACCCACCGCTTTGTAATCTGCCAGAGTTGTCAAAGCTCCTTCTTTCCTGCTTTATTTTATATCTGAATTATATCTAAGAGTAACCACCAAATTTAAAAGCCCCTTGCTAATCCACACCTTTTATTGTATGATAAGAATAATGCTAAGCTATATAAGCTTTTAAATAAGCATTAATAGAGTCATAAAAAATACAGGAGGAAATACCATGAGCAGAGAAATGGTAGTCGTTATTGACTTTGGCGGTCAGTACAACCAGTTGGTTGCAAGACGTGTCAGAGAATGTAATGTATACTGTGAGATATACTCATACAAGACGGATATCGAGAAGATTAAGGCCATGAATCCGAAGGGCATTATTCTTACAGGTGGTCCTAACAGCTGCTACGAACCCGGCGCTCCGACATGCACCGAAGAGCTCTTTAATCTCGGTGTTCCGGTGCTTGGTCTGTGCTACGGCGCACAGCTTATGATGCATGTTCTCGGTGGCAAGGTTGAAAAAGCGCCCGTGCGCGAATATGGCAAGACAGAGGTTTTTGTCGATACAACATCACCTTTATTCAAGGGAGTCGGAAGTCAGGCAGACAATGTAGCCGGAATTACATGTGACGACCACAAGAGTAATACTAATGTAACATCCTGTTGGATGAGCCATTTTGATTATATATCCAAAATAGCTCCGGGCTTCAGAATTGTCGCACATACAGCAGACTGTCCTGTCGCAGCAGCTCAGAATGAGTCTAAGAATCTCTATGCAATCCAGTTCCACCCGGAAGTACTTCATACTCTTGAAGGAACCAAGATGCTTGAAAACTACGTTAAGGGTGTATGTGGTTGTGCCGGTGACTGGAAGATGGATTCCTTCGTTGAGAATACTATCAAAGACATCCGCAAAAAAGTAGGTGATGGCAAAGTATTGCTTGCACTCTCAGGCGGTGTTGATTCCTCAGTTGCAGCCGGTCTTCTTTCAAGAGCAATCGGCAAGCAGCTCACCTGCGTATTCGTAGACCATGGTCTTTTACGCAAAAATGAGGGCGATGAAGTTGAAGCTGTATTCGGTTCTAACGGACAGTTCGACCTTAACTTTATCAGAGTTAATGCACAGGAGCGCTATTACAATAAGCTTACAGGCGTGACAGAACCTGAGCGCAAGCGTAAAATTATAGGTGAAGAGTTCATCCGAGTATTTGAAGAGGAAGCTAAGAAAATCGGTGCTGTTGACTTCCTTGCACAGGGAACAATCTACCCTGATGTCGTTGAATCGGGTCTTGGCGGCGAGTCAGCAGTAATCAAATCGCACCACAATGTCGGTGGTCTTCCTGATTTCGTGGATTTCAAGGAAATTATTGAACCACTCCGTGACCTTTTCAAGGATGAAGTCCGCAAAGCCGGTCTTGAACTTGGCATTCCTGAGCGCCTTGTATTCCGTCAGCCATTCCCTGGTCCCGGACTTGGAATCAGAATTATCGGTGAAGTCAATGCCGAAAAAGTCCGCATTGTTCAGGATGCTGATGCAATCTACCGCGAGGAAGTTGACAAGGCAGTTGAGGCATACAGAAGCGGACACGGCACGCCACCTTCCTGGATGCCTAATCAGTACTTTGCAGCACTTACTAACATGCGTTCAGTAGGTGTTATGGGTGATGAGCGTACCTATGATTATGCTGTTGCACTTCGCGCAGTGAACACAATAGATTTCATGACTGCCGAGTCAGCACAGATTCCATTTGAAGTGCTCCAGACTGTAATGAGCAGAATTATAAATGAAGTCAGAGGAGTCAATCGAGTATTCTATGATTTGACGAGCAAACCGCCTGGGACAATTGAGTTCGAATAAATCGAGTTGCTTAAAAAAGCCAGTGTTTATGCGGG
>ULWV01004679.1_pt1 | contig 26985 bp, 36 predicted proteins | sample 1960651 | NCBI WGS metagenome assembly ULWV01 (sample SAMEA4835820, study PRJEB28245) | human gut metagenome | biome: gut microbiome; material: fecal sample | place: Denmark | collected 2008
ATACTTCTATATCCTTCATATGCTTTTGCAGTAAGTCTCTGCTTTTTTGTAATTAATTTATCATAAACCATTGATTCAATATCAGAGATACTTACTTCGTCTTTATCCTTGCATTCATTTTCAATCTCGTCTGCAATGTCTTCAGCAATCTTAGGTTTGACAATACCAGAACCGTTTTTCATTGCCTTGAGAATTGCATTAGAAATTTTTGTTTTGTCAAAATCGACTTCTGTACAGTCTCTTTTAATTACTACCAATATATTTATCTCCTTTCTCAACTTCAATTGAAATCAACATTTCAATACCAAATTTTAGTCGTTTTCGCCATTATTTTTGGCACTTATTGCGCATAATGCAGCACATACGACTCCTCCACAACTACCAACAAATAATCCAATAACAAATGCAATTGCAATATTAATCATAATCTTTCCACCTCGATTTCTTTAATTTTTATTTTTAGTACTTCCAAATTTTTATATTTCTTTGAATGATACTTTGTATGGTCTTTCACAATCATACGTGTTTGTTCTTCACAAATAAGTTCTATCAGCATCTTTTTATCTTCTTTTGTAAGACGAACACCCTCATCTTCGCAATCTTGATGATATACTGGTTCTTTTCTCAAAATATTTTACCTCAAATTTCCTCTCATCTTTTTACATACAATAGTTTTATGTGCTACACAATCATCGTAATTAGCATGTGTTCTCACTGTTTTTATTTTTTCAACCATGCATTCGTCTTCTCCAACACAAATTGTTATCAAACTATCTGGTTCAGAAAGAAGTGTTTTTGCTAATTCATGTGATGTCCTGATTCCATTAGAAATTCCATTCACCTTCTTTCTTATTAATATTTTTTATCTCATATAGAAATCTTTTATGTATTCGCAAATATCAATCACACATGAATCTGCTCTAGTAATGCAACATTTTAACCAAGAATGAATTGTCTTATAATCTCCATTTTCATCGTAAGCAATGACTGGAATATCATTTTTCCATGCTTCGTACACCTCGATAATAGAACCAATACTGCTATTAAGACCATTTGTATTCACGATTACAATGTCACTGTTTTTTACTAAAGACAAATCAAATTTCATGATTTCTTGTTCATTTTTGTATCGCTGCTCATTAAAATTAAAATAGTCACAAGGAGACACAACATTTGTTTTATAATTAGCCATGTCAGAATATTTTTCTAATTCAGATTTAAGCAAATTTCTCCACTGTCTCATCTCCGAATCTGACAAGCCACTCATCTTTCCCGCTAAATAAATTGTCAAACCATTTCTTCCCATTCTTCTAAAACCTTTCTATATTGATTAATCACATTATCAACAACTTCATTGATATTTACACCATCGTTGTTGTACACTATCTTATTCGACAAAAGATCTGTATATTTGAAATCTTTCGCGTCCCTCTTAATACGATCTTCTGCTTTATCTTTATTATCATTGCGCTTAGAAAGCCTTTTTCTGATAGTATCAATGTTTGAATACAAATAAATGACAACTGGTTTAATGCTGTCATATTTTAAAATATCTCTAACCCCATCTGGCGTAAGAATAATCACAGACTTTTCATCTGCATCTTTAATATCTTCTTTTGCTGTCCCATAATACCAAACACTTTCACCAACTCTATATTTCTCCCATTCAACAAAAAAATCTTCGTCAATCTTTTTCAAGAACTCCTCATTTGAAATATAGTGATATGTAACATCAGAAATTTCACCTTTTCTCATCGGTCTAGTTGTATAAGTTACGATACTATGAAAACCGTGTTTCATCGTCAAAATATCACGAATTGTGGTCTTTCCAGACGCAGATTTGCCAATTAATATCAAGCACATTAATTTATTTTGCTCCTTATTTCAAATATTTTTTATAAAAATGACGATCAATATCATTATTGCCTTCATTAACAAAACCTTCGATCTTGCCATCGCTAATTATTGGTCTATTACCTCTATAACAATAATCCTCAACACAATCTAAAATTGTAATATTATTCATAGTGATTGAATAATAATCCATGACTATTCCTCCGTTTTCACCTCATATTTCTTACAAATGTCATTAAAATTAATCAAATCTTCTTTACATGTCGGATTATCAATAATAGCTTTGACATCATGACAGGATAATGACATAACCCCCATAAGTGACTTTGCATCTACACAATGTCTTCCATAACTCACATCTACATCACATGCTACCATCTTTGAAATCTCTGATACAAAGTGGCTTGCATCTGTAATACTGTTTAAATTCAAAACAAATTCTACTTTCATATTTTTATTCTCCTCTTAAATCTGGTTCTGTTGCCAATTTTGCGTATTTCCAACTACAAGATACATTTGTTGTCCACGATGTCATACCAGTTTCGAATGCATATATTTCTCCATTCTTATATTTGCAAAAATGCCTTCTTTCCATATTTTCAAAATCTTGATTATCCGAAACAAGGATTGGAGTATCAACAGCCACTTTTGACCAATCTACGGTATAGTCAACGTATTCACTATTTAGCCACCATTTTCGATTTTCACATTTTTCATGTTCTCTATCGTAAAATAAACAATCTTCACATCCTTGTAAATCATCACATGCGACTGGTTTATGAGTATTTTTTTCTACAGCCAAAACTTCGCCATTACCTATGATATCTAATATTTCATTCACATATTTTTCTCTATTTGTCATAAAATCCTCCTCCTTATCTATAAAAGCTATGACCAACACTGTCTGTAAAAATATATTCTCTATTCCTATCAGCCCAAGAATTACCTCGTGTTGAATCAAACCATAACGCTCCGTTTGTTGTATCTGGGAATTGAAAAGCATATTCACAAGCCAATATTGTTGTTTCTGTAACAGTGACATTCTTATAATCACCACTTATGTAACTTGAAAACTGTGGTCTTTCCGTTAGAATTTCAATTAAATTCATCGGAAAATCTTCATGATCGATTCTATTAAAAATCACATTTGCTACATTTACTTTTTCATCAAAATTATTCTCTCCACGCACTTCAGTTTCAACTATTCTGAATAGTAAGTCTAATTCAAATTCATCAAAATAGTCATAAATTGTTTCATCTGTATCAATCCACTCAGAATATTCATTCTGAATTTCTTTATACTTCTTAAACCATTCCATGCTATTTTCAGCAGATAATGTATCAATTCTCATTTGAGCTTCAATAATCTTATCTGCAATCAACTTTTCTTTACTTGGTTCACTAGCAGATTCCACATATAATTTTTCATTCTTCCAAATTGTAACTTCTGTTGGTTCAATAACTTCTTCTAATCCTTCTGTTGTTATTTCATTCTTTATATTTCTGTAATACCCATCTTCCAGCCCCACTGAAGGGGCGGCATAAATGATGGAACTAAAGAAACATACAAGAATAAATGCTTGCACGTATCTTTTCTTCATTCAAAGCCTCCATTGTTTTTATTGTGTTTTAATTTGGAAATTATGTTACATAGATATATTCTCTGTTTGAAACGAAATAGATTTGATTATTTGATCATTTCTAAGAATTGATCTTCACTGATAATTTTTATGCCAAGTTCTTTTGCTTTTTTATTCTTGCTACTGTTTGATTCTAAGTCGTTATTAATTAAGTAGTCAGTTTTTGAGTTTACACTTCCAGAAACTTTTCCACCATGAGCAACTATATCTGCTTTTAATTCATCACGATTTTTATAATGATTAACTGAACCAGTTACAACGAATGTCTTGCCATCTAATATATTTGAAGTTTCGTTTAATACAGATTTAGATTTTTCAAAAGTAAATTCCTTTGACAATTCATATACCCATAATGAATTTTCATACCACCATTTCGCCATTGAATTCATCGTAACAACACCAAATCCATCAATGGTTAATAACTTTTCTGGTGAGGATTTCATTAAACCAATAAGATTATCAAAATTATCTTCACATAACTTACTAATATCTTTGCTTGCTGATTTTCCAATCAACGGAATAGATAAGCTATAGACAAATCTTTCTAAAGATGTGTTGCGAGATTTATTTATAGACGATAAAAGTTTTTCAACTGACTTCTTACCAAAACCTTCAATGGATTTCATCTCATTTTCGTGGTCTGATAAGTAATAAATATCCTTAATGGAATTCAACAAACCAAGATTGATGAATTTTTCAATGGTTGCTTCAGATAATCCATCAATATTGAGCGCATCTCTCGACACCGCATGTGTAAGCTTGCCAAGAAGCTTGCCCTTACAATTATCATTGGTACATACAAGCACTTCTGAGTTGTTATCTTTTACTATCTTAGTAGGCTGACCACATATAGGACATTTATCTGGAATATGGATATAAGTCTTTTTATACTCGTTATCTTCCTCTGCCCATCTTATCTGAGGTATTATGAGATTCGCCTTAAATACGCCGATATGCTGACCTTTCCAACTTCTTCCCATAATTTCTTTCATAACAGATATATTATGGAGTGAAGCTCTTTCAACAATTGTACCCTCAATCTCAATTGGCTTGAACACTGCTGTTGGTGTTAATATACCAGTTTTACCCATCGTGTACTCTATGCCAATGAGTTCTGTTTCTACTGATTTATTATATACTTTATAAGCTATACCGTTATTGAAGTAATCTGTTGTTCTACCAAGTGATTTACCATACTCAACATCTTCAAACTTAAATACAACACCATCTTGAGGGAGATTTTCTTTCTTTGCTTCGTCTAAGAAAAAATCAATTGCTTCCTGAATGTTTAACTCTGCCCATGTAAGATTAGCAAATGGAACAATTTCAAATCCTAAATTATTGGCTTCCATAAGAGAACTTGCAAATGATTCTGGATATTTAGAACCTTCAACAACTTCCCAAGCATACCATCTCAGCTTACGATTTTTTACAACAGATGTATCAAGACCGCCAAGTGTACCTGACGCAAGATTACGTGGAGTTTTATACTCATCATTCTTATTTAACTCCTCAAAATCGTCTGTCTTAATGAGTGCCTCACCATCAATAATATAAGTTCCTTCCTTATTAATATGTAAAGGAATATTAAGGAACTGCTTTACATGATCGGTTATAATATTTCCTATAGTGCCATTGCCTCGTGATTCAGCCCTTACTAATTCGCCATCTTTAAAAATTAAACGACAGGTCAAACCATCGAGTTTTACAGAACCTACTAATGTATGTCCTTTTGCAAATTGCTTGACCTCTTCTGCACTATGACATTTTGCAAGTGATAACATAGGTGACTCATGAGTAACTTTATCAATACTATCCAAGACAATAGCACCAACATTATGTGTTGGACTATTTGCTAATACAATACCAGATTCTTCTTCCCATTGTCTAAGTTCTTCAAGTTTATTATCAAATTCAGCATCGCTCATGATAGGCTGCCCAGTATTGTAATAAGCTTCGGAAGCTTTATTGAGTTCTCTGACTCTTGCCGCAATATCAAATTTATCCATTTACTTCCTCCTTTTCTCCACAATATTCTTTTAAGTATATAAGCATTTCTGACTCTTCTGGGAAGAACGGATCTCGTTTCTTTTCGTTCTGTACCCAACCTAGAAAGTTCATCCAAAATTATCCTACTCTCCAATCAGGCATATATGTCATGTGTAATCGGGTTACTTCGTTGTAAAAGTTATATAATCTATTTGGATCTCTCGTATTAATCACCTCCTATGAAATGAACATTTCTTCTGATTTTAGACCTTCAAAAAGCCTTGATTTTCAATGGTTTCCAGCTTCGGTCTTCTGCCACATGACTTAGTTTCAGTACAATAACCTACTTCGTCACATTTTGCGTGGAATAAATTGTCTACGATCCATTTCCACTCATCTGAATATTCTTTCAATGCATTGCAAATATCATTAAATAGTTCACGATACTCCCAATATGCTCTTGAACACATCCTCTGTCTGCTCATGTCAACAAGATTTCTAAGATTACGCTTGTCCACCATTTTAGAAGAGTAAGCCAATGGAAGTAACATAGTTGCGTCTTCAACTGGAACATTGTATTCTGCTATAAGAGTTTTAATTGCATCATTTAAAGTATGCATCCATGCATCCCATACGGTTTTTGCTTCGTTTTTTTCTATAGATTTTGGAGTCACATAAGCAAATCCATTCCCTTTAGAATAATTAATATATCTTGTACTTGCTTGTAAACGTGAAGGTGAGCCACCGATATGTGTGTAATATTCTCTCAAAACTTTTGCTGAATACCCATCAATAATCATTTCAACATTGACATATTCCATAACCCTTCCATGACCTGACTTAATACAATCAAGACCACGTTTATAATTTTTTTCATCATCTGTAATATTAGCATTCCAACAACATCCTGCTCTTGCCCCCATTAATGTAATTGGGTTCTTTGCTGTTTCTGGTAAAATTGTAATTGTTCCCATTTAATCCTCCTATAAAAATTCTTTATAAATAAACACTGCTATGAATATTAGTAATAATATAATTGACAATAATGTTGCCATGGCTTCTCCAATTAATAAGCCGATGACGTAAATAATGCCTTTAACAGCAATACAAACCGTTGTCACTGCCAGAAACCATAGCAATGTAAACAGTATTGCTTTTAATATTTTCTTTATTTTAATCACCACCATTTCAATGAAAGTTTAGTTTCTTGTTAATTCATTAAAATTTTTATTGCTCTATCTACATGATCTTGCTGTAAGCCACCTTCAGAAATATCATTACAGAAGAATTTTGTATGAATCAACTTATCTTCAATCCCATATTTCGCATAATCAATCTCTGAAAAATCATCGTCTAAACTAACAAACCTAATACTATCTTTATTATTTCTATTATTAAGCCATGTAACTATCTCTAATGGTCTGTTCATATTGATTACAGGAGTCTTTGACATAATTTTCATTCCATATTTTTCTAGTGATTTAACAAGATATCCGTACATAGGATAACAATTCATATCTAATGGATCATCAAGTTCTCTCCATGTAGAAGATAAAACAATTTGTGCATTACAGGTATGATATATTTCAGATAATTTCTTCAAATGAAAATTACTTATCTCATTATATTTACCATATTTAACACCTTTGATTGATTCAAAGTATGGTAATGAATTCAACACTCCATCAATGTCCAAAAATATAATATTCATATCTCACCTCGATTCTCCACATGAAATAATGGATTCTTGTTACTTATTTTTAGCACCCATATAGTTTTCTTTTGTAACTTCATAATGTTTAGTGTCATAATATTTGTTATCAATCAACTTTACGTCATCCTTGAAAGTTCCAACAATTCTTCCATTATACTTTTTAACTATTTTGTCATATGATTTTTCAATTGGGTTGCCAACAACCACACAAAAATCAAGCTTTCTAAAATTATATTTTTCGAATATATCTTGTAATACCTGTCCAAGATCCATACCAAATGTTACCTTGTCATCTGTAAAATTCATTATGCTTAAACCATATGCATAATTACATCTTCTGTTTACAGAATAACTAATATATCCAATCACATTGTCATCTTTAATGGAAACAAATTGATGTCGCTCCCATGTACTATCATCAATAGTCATAGCATCATAATATGTATCATTATTCCAAAATTTATATTTATCTTTGAACCAGATATTGTATTGTAGCTTTTCTAATTGCTCTTTGTATTTGATTGCAACATCTAACATTTTATCACCTCTTTCAAATTTTATGTGTTTCACACTCTTAACTCCTTTATTTAATTAAATATTTGTTGTATACTATATAAAAAAAGGAGGAAAAATCATGTCAATAAACTGGGAGTCTAGCATTTTATGGGGAATGATAGGATTAATAGCTACAATTTTTTTCGGCTACATATTTTATATAAAAAGTATAAAAAATAAATCTTTGTCAATATTTACAACATCTGATACATTGGTTTCAGAATCTTTAACAAAATATAAAGGATTAAAAATTTTTTATAATAAAAAACCTATAAAAGAATTGGTCAGCACCACTATAACTATAAAAAATATTGGTAATTTGACAATAGAAGTTTCTGACATTTCATCCTCTTCTCCTATTACATTTTGTGCTTCCAAAGAATTTTTATTAAATGATGTTAAAGACTATATATTATATAGCTCAAATAAAAATTCTTCATTTTCATTGCTCAAAATAAATAAATCAAAAATCCAACTTGTGTTCGACTATTTAAAACCAGAAGAAGAAATTTCTCTTACATTATTACACAGTGGAATATTAAAAATTAGTGGCGATTTAAAAAATGGGATTATTTATCAAAGTGCAATAGAAGAGAAAAAACGAAGAAAAAGAATTAATAGAATGAAAATTGTTATTATATTATTCTTAACCTTTGGTTGCCTTTTTAATATTGTAAGTGTTATTATACTATCTATAATCAAATAATTTTATTATGTTTAGTATCTATATTACTGAAATATCGGCTATTGTACTAGTTATTATTCAATCGCTGTACGTTGTATTTAGAAAGATTTGAATTATATTTTTCATTTCTTACTATTTGTTATCAACGAGATAATTCACTTTTTTATTATGTGTTTCAGCATACTCAATTTCAGATTTCGTTGAATTTCCAATATAACCATCGACATTGATTACGAAAATTTCATCTGCCATATCAATTTTTCTCTTGTGCATATCATCCAACATAATCTTTTGCTCATCTGTAAATACATCGCCTGAATGACCAAAACACCCAACTGAAATAACAATATATCCTTTTAATGTAAGTTCTTTCTGAACTCTCATAAATTCATCTTTAAATTTTGTGCTACCACATAATGTAATCACTTTATAATCTTTTAATCCTTCACGGCATACACCTTCTACTGAATTCCCACACATAAATTCATTGCATTCTTTTCCTGGTCTTGGGCAACCCATATTCTTTATAACCTCCTTAATTTTCACAAGAAACTGTCGTTTCTCGTTTTATTATTTTAATAATTTGATTTATTAATAAAACCCTTTTTCTGAGCACATGATAAACAATAGTTATATCTTCCATATATAGTGCATCCACATTTTCTACATTTGTGAGGTCTTTCTATTGCTTTCCCAAATGGTTGCCCAAGTTCAAAATAACATCTCTTACAATATGTATAATGGTCTTGGCAATATTCACCACATCTCTGACAATATGCCATATAATTCATCTTCCTTTCGAAATTCGTCAATCCAACTTTTATAAAACTTCATCTACAATTCCGTACTTAACCGCTTTATCAGAATGAATATAAAAATCTTTCTTCTTTTCACGAATCTCATTAATATCATCTTTTGTGAGATTGGTTCTGTCGATTACATATTCTTCAATCTTTTTATTCAGCCAGTCCATTTCTTCTCTGTCTTCTACCAAATCCTGATATTTACCACTTCTCCAACAACTCATTTGATGGTACATAAATGTTGAATGTTTATAGCAATATCTCTTATGACCTGCTAAGAAAATCTTAAAAGCTGCACTCATTGCATACCCTGTACAATATGTATATATTGGAGTTTTGCTATTGAGAATGATATCAATTAATCCCCACATGTCATAAATAGATCCACCATATGAATTGATATATAGTTTAATTGGCTCACGTTTATAATCTTTCTCTTTCTCATCCTTCTCATCGTCTTCTCGAATCAGATGTAAAATATCCCACATCAATTTGCCAATAGATTCGTTATCTACATCATCTGATAAATAAAATGTCTTTTTATTAGTATTTGTATATGTATTGTCTCTTGTTGAACTCATATGTCCTCCTACTTTATTATTTTATTCATAATATGTGGGTAGGGATTTTCACCCTACATAAGCCGTGCACTGCTCACATTGGAGGGAGTTGAACCCATAGGTGTCCTACCGAGTGTTTTTAATCATTCACCTGTCTACTGCCCATTTGCGTGTCTACATATTCCACCACCACATATTTTGACAGACAAGAAATCCGTCTTTCCTTGGCTTTTTAAGTCTCTGAAACGCCCTATTTATGGGCATTCCAGAAATCCAAATTTATTATCTGATTCTCAAACTCTCTCCCTGTGGCTCTAAATGACACCATTCACAATTAAGTGAACCATCATGACCTTCAAGACCATTCTCTTTTAAATATTCTCTTAATTTATCTCCATTAACTGCGTCTGGCTGCTTAATACGATACTCTTCTGGAATATTCTCTACATCCACATCAATTGTAAGTTTTCTCTTACCACCATTCTTCTGAATATTGAATGAGAATAAATCAGTTGTAAACTTCTTCTTACCAGTTGCTCTCATACACATTTCAAGATTCTGCTTTAACCACTTAATTCTATTCTCATATATCTTTTTACGAGATGTAAGTCTGTCATTCTCCTTCTGAATTCCATCAACATCTGCTTCAAGAGCTTTGATAATCTTTGCATATCCATCAGCCTTATCCTCAATCTCATACTCAACTGATTCAAGAGTATCCATAATTACCTGCTCGTCTACTTCTTCATCCTCTAACATATCTAAAAGCTGAAGGAATTGTCCTGTTAATTCATAAATGTTCGCCATATATTTATTCTCCTTTTTCGTCTTCTTTTAATCTATAAGCGTTTTCAAGTAACATATCTTTTAAAAATGTCTGCTTTGTTTTTACCTCTTTTGTTTGGATAGCTTTTGTAATAGCATAATTGTTACCAACTAACACACAATATTTCTTTGCTCTTGTGATTGCCGTGTAAAGCAATTCTGAATTATTCATTATGTAACTTCCTGTGTCCATACCAACAATGGTTGAAGTAAAACCAGATCCTTGCATTTTATGAACTGTACAAGCATATGCAAGTTCAAGATTTTTTGAATCACCTTTACTGAATAACACTTCACCAATACCAACAAAATCAATTGTGCAATATCCATTATCTTCGATTGCTTTAACAATACCTATATTTCCATTAAATACAGGTGTTACATCGCCATCAGGATTTGTACACTTATAATTATTTTTTGTATTAAGTACCTTATCTCCAACTCTAATCATATATTTCTTAGCTTCATCATTCTTTTTCTCTAAGAAAATTTCAATCTCATTACCATCATTGAATTTTGGATTATAAATACTTTGGATTTTTGTGTTAAGATTATAACAAGATAGTTCCCCTTTTAATCTCATAGGAACACATACTTGAACTTCCATGATGTCGTTGAATTTTTCCATCTCTATTTGGAAGTGTTGAATAATACAATCTGCCATAGACTCTTTTGAATTTGATATATCTAATTCCATATCTTTTAATTCACCAATAATAGCATTTCCTTCAAATTTATTATCAAAAATCTGTTCCTGATTCGCTACTTTAATTGATGTTGGAATGATACCACTCATAAGTGCCTGTCTATGTGGCTTTGTAAGTTTTACAACTGGAAGTACATTACTATCAAGAATATCAGCGAATACCTGGCAATTACCGATTGGAGTAAGCTGTTGAACATCTCCCATAATAATTACTTTTGCACCTCTTGGAATTGCTTCTAGTAAAGATAAAAACAATGTACCATTTATCATAGTTGCTTCATCAATCAGAACAATATCTACCGCTAATTTATTCTCTTTGTTGAACATAAACTCGCCATTTTGATATCCTAATGCTCTATGAATTGTACTTGCTGGTAATCCAGTTGCTTCTGTAATTCTCACACTTGCTTTACCAGATAATGCACAAGCTAAAATATTATAATCATCATATAATGAACAAATGCCATTAGCTGTACTTGTTTTACCTGCTCCTGCCAAACCAGTTAAAGCCATAACATGATTATCAAGACTTAATTTGATAGCCGCCCTTTGTTCATCAGTAAAATCAAAACCTTGTTTTTCTTCTACCTTTTTAACGATTTCTTCCCAATTACCAATGTTAAATGATTTTGGGATATAATCATCATGGATACTTACTTCTGAATTATCTTCTACAACTTTTACCAAACCAATCTGAAGTCTCATAAGTTCCTTCATTATATTATTCTCTAAGTTGTAAAACTTTTTAAGAGCAATTTTCGATCCGTTATCAATTACAACTACATCTTCATTATCAATCATTTGTTTTGCTGTGGCATTTACAACTTCTTCTGGCACAAATCCAAGTGTGTCATATAATGCTTTCATCAATTCTTGATAATTCAGATAACTTTTTCCAGCTTCTCCCTGGTCATTTAGATGATGTAGTAAAAATCCTTTGATTCTTCTAATGTCATACTGTCCAATTCCTACTTTACAAGCAACTTCATCTGCTTTCTTGAATCCAACACCCTCTACACGCACGAGATCATATGGGTTATTTCTAACTATATCAATTACTGTGTCTGGTGAATGATAAAAATCTACAAGTTTTTTAATGAATGTATGTGTTAATCCCAACTGACCGAGTTCCATATAAATAGAGCTATAATCTTTAGATTCTTCATATTCGTCAATCATTTTTAAAGCCACTTGATTTCCGATACCTTTTATCTTCATAAGAGATTTCACATCTCTATTTTCCAAAAGCTGAATCACATCATCATACTCATCAAATAATTTATCAACAAGATTTTCATTTAAAACATTTTTCAAAAATTCTTTCTGTTTGTCCTTGCTTGAAATATCAATACATTTACTCATGTAAATTATTTCATATGTAGCACCATATAATTCATGAACATCGGCTAATTTTGCATATATTTTATATGTTGTTCCATATACGGTATGTGGACAAATACCTTTTAGCTTAATTACCTGCTCATTATATTCTGTATTTTCTAGTTTTTTTGTTATGAGAGCTTTAAATATTCCAAATTCTCCACTCTTAATTTCTTTTGCATATTTTGGAAATATAATGTGTTCCAAAGTACATTCAAATTTTAAAATCTTTTCCTCTTCCACTAGCATACCTCACAATCCGTTAGAAGCGAATTTCCTTTACCATACTTTCTATAAACAATGTCATATTGAGTAATTACATCATATTCTTTGTCTATATCAGCAACTACAATGTTTTTTCCTTCATCGTCCTTACCTACAATCTTCATACCAAATTGTTTCTCTGAGTTTTTAACATCAATGATGTCACCATCTTGCAAAGGAAGAATTTTAAATATCTCTTTCTTAATCTTCCTATACTGAATTTCTCCGTTTCCCATGTTATAAAGAATTAGATTTGGAGCGATTATATTTCGAGTATTTAGCACAAAATATCTATTAATAAGTTTTGAATCTTTATATCTTACTGTTCCAAACTTATTAACTTGCATCTCCATAATTTCATATGGATCAATGTGTTCATCTGGAATATAGTTGAATATTTCTAAAAGAGCTTTCTTAGAGTTTAGATTGTTATAAGACTTTCCTGTTTTCGACAGTTCAGCATTAGAAATGACAATAGATTTGATGTTTTCATCAGAAATTTTTTTATTCAATGTAGTTACTGTCATTTTATCTTTTCCATATAACATAAGAAAGTAATCTCTAAACAGTAACAACTTTTTTGTCTTTCCATAATTTGAACAACAATCTGCAATAAGATATTGTTCTAAAACTTTCTTCGTTATATTATTCTCCGAACACTTTTCCAAAAAGTCATAAAATGTAGGACTCTCACACATACATTTGAATAAAATATTTGGCGTTTCGTCTACTTTTTCTTCATCTTTGGTTAAAAACATCTCGATTCGTTTCTTTGCTTCATTGATGTAATACTCTTTGTCTAAATATTCAGGAATTTTCTTTTCATGAATATCTTCATTATCTATAAATAAATGAGTAGGTGTATTAGCAAACTGTTCATATGATTTAACACCTTTTTCAACTTTCAATTTATAAATAGATCCATCTGATGTTCTTTTGCTGGCAAATACTCTATGTACTTTACCCTTTAATAATTCTCCATTTATTGAAGTAATCTTTCCATCTTTTGCAACTACACCATTGCCATACCAAATCTCTTTGTATTTTGCAGACAATTTAATAACTTTTTGGAACTTGATATATTCTGTACATTCATTGATTGTTTGTTCAACTGGAATTCCAAATGCAAGGTAATTTCTAACTGCATCATTGAGAATAGGTAAATCATTATCAATAGGTTTATTGAATTTTACCATTGCACCTTTACATTCCAATTTACCATTCTTCGTAACTGCAATGTAGTTATTTACATCCTTTTGAATTAACTTGGTGTATTCATCAATCTCAAATTCCATTTTAAGTCGTTTACCTACATCATTTGTGATTTCAATTACCTTATTCTTCATATCTTCATTCTCACAAAGAACGAAAATACCATCTGTATTTGTTTGTAATAATCTACAATAAGGTTCAAGCTTATCAATCAAATCAAGAATGAACATCTGTCCAAATATACAAGTCAAATTAGCCATTAACGGATCATAAGATGGATTATTTCTATCTTTTCCTGCTCCATATACACCATTTATCATAGGTTTTAATGCCTTATTCTTTGAATTACCTTCAGCTTTAAGTTTCAATCTGAAATTTCTCATCTGTTTAAAGTCATCAGGATTCTTAAATTTTCTACTCAACAATCCATACTCAATATCTGTTGTAGGATACATAGATGCAACATCGGCATGAAGAATAATTCCTTCAAACACAGCCTGTTTATCATCTGCACCATGACATCCTCCCCATGCAAATACATGAGGAATTCCTGCAACTGTACAGCATAACTGATTGTTATGTTGATCATCTTCGGAACGTAAATGTTCTTTATATCTCCAATTCTTAGGATTGAGATACCATTCTGGAATAAATTTATATTTATCTGATAATTGGATTGTTTCAGGAAGACGAATATCAAATTCATCATCGAGAGTGTGTTGGTTCACAGCATTTAGAATTTTTGGAGAAACTGCCAACTGAACTTTTGTTTTTGTGAAGTATGACATATCAAGTCCATATAACTCGATAATATCTAACTGACCTTCAAAATCATCCCAACAATAATCAAGAACTCTTAATACCTCAATTACATCATGTCTGTTGTAATATAATGTCTGTTGTATTTCTTCATCTGTCAATGGTCTATCAATGTTGAAGTCTACTTCTGTTTCTCTAATGTCATCACCCATAAATGCTTCCAATTGCTTCAATGACTTATCTTTCAAAATGGCATCATAATCATTTAATGGATAATTTTTAGCATTTTTAACTACCTGAAAAGGTTTCTTTCCTTCTTTGATGAGTTTATCATTCACATAACCGACATTCATTCCATCAAGAATTCCTTTAAAAATTCCTGTATCATATTGTCTACCGTTGTATGAAATAAAAATATCATCTTTGTGTTTATTATAAAATTCTGTTAATTTCTGCTTATCATTTACAACTACTACTTCTTTTGTTCTATATTCATGATTTATAAATGTTACACAAAACCAATTTATTCGGGAGTACACCTCGAAATCGTAGCCCCAAATCTTACTCTTATCTATTATTTAAACCACCGCCTTATCCGAAAAATCCTTGTACTTTGTCGCTTTTATAAAACATCCAATCTTCAACTAATACTTGAGCTGCTTTACCAGACTTATAATCAATTGAAAATCTTCCTACAATGTCAAACTCAAAATTATCTCCAATAGAAATAATTTTCTTATATAAAGAAGCTAATGAAATACCTTTTGTTTGTTTGACAAATTTTATATTATGATATGTGAATTCAATCTTATTCTGCTTTGAACCAAGGAGATATAAATTATATTTATTACATGGGATATTTTTAATAAGAAATATAGGCTCGCTCACTGTGTTGCCCCATACATAATCATACTTAGCAACATTTTTTATTATCTGATCGTGAATCTGATTAGAATCATACACGTTATATACATGATATGTTGGTTCATCTATCTTTCTCATCGTAGAAAGTAATGAAAACAGTTTATTTGTATTATCAAAATCTATTTCACAACCAAATGCTCCTGGGTGTCCTTCAACCTTATTGAATAATCCAGTATCTTTACACCATTGATTAAAGTCTATGATTTCACATTTATCACTACCTCGTCCACTTCCTTTGCATATATCACCTTTTCTTCTCATAAGTAAGCATGGTCTTTGATATTGATCTGCTAATCTATTTGCTATAAGACCAGTTGAATTACTATCAACATCATCTCTTGCATTACATACAAGAATAGGTAATTTATCCATGTTGAACTTTTTAATCTCTTCAGATAAAACAGCAGCACTTTCCTCTGTTATCTTCTTCTGCTTTCTATTTGATGATTGACAAGCTTTCAATACATATTCTTGAATAGTCATATTGACCATTCCTTTTCCTCTCACTTTTCTATCAATCATCTCATCTGAATTACATAATGCTTCAAACATATAACACTTATCTTCATATTCTCCCAAACGAATCATTGAGTTCATAAGAGGACAAACATAAAATCCAATTCCATTTATTGTAATTTTATTATTCATTGAATACATCTGAGCATCTACTAAAACAGATATAAGTTTATTTTTATTCGTTTTATTCCTTATCTGTTCCAATCCTTTTAGAATTAGATATCTTGTCTGAAGATTAACTGTATCAGCTCTATCTCCAATCATTCCAAATGCAACTAAATCCAAATAATCATCTGCATAATCGACTCCATAATATTTATCCAATAATTTTGTAAACTTATATGTAATGCCAACACCAGTCATAGCTTTGTCGGTTATTCTATACGAAAGTTGATTATTTACAACTATTGCAGGATTATCACTTGCATCAATACTATGATGATCCAAAATAATTACATCTTTTCCACTTTTTATAAGTTTTTCACACTCCTTAGAATCTCCTGAACCTGCATCTGGAACAATAACAAGCTTTGAATCATCTTCACACATACTATCCACAAATTCAGATAATCCATGAATTTTACCTTTGTGAATAAAACATCTAACTTCAATGTCAGGATTTAATCTTTTTATATACTGATAAATATTGGATGCTGATGTAAATCCATCAACATCACAATCTACCAGTAAATCTATAACATCTTTATTTCTTATATGCTTTATAAACACATCTCTTGCTTTTTCTATATTATCAAAGAGTAATTCACTCTCTGTATTTTTAATAGTAGGATTCAGAAAGGAGTTTATATCTTTGATACCTTTCAATTTCAAAATATCTTCCAACTCATTTCCGAATCTAACCTTACCTAATATGTCATATTTGAAACTCAAATTTACACTCCTTCCTTATTGATTAGTTCCTACATATATCTTATTATCCATTAGTTGTAATAAAATTTCCTTACCTCTATCTGTTGGACTATCCTTATACCCAAGTAAATCGTTTGTATCCCATAAAACTGAAACAACCACAAATGGACTCAATTTATCAATGATTTTATCCTTTATGTGTTTTGCCCATTTTTTACATTCATCAGAATCAATAGTTTCATATTGCTTATCTAATGCAACAATTACTTCTCTCACACCAAGCATTAAAATCATTCCTTTTTGATAATCAGTCAGATTACTTCCACATAGAGCAACTGTAAAATTATCTTCGCCAAACATTGTGTCAGTTTGGAATACTGATTTTTCAGCTTCTACAAGCATTATTTTTCTTTTTCTCTGAATAGCTTTCAGGTTATGATTCAATCCAAATAAATTCATTCCAAGTGAATGATTATAAAATCTTCTTCCAACCTTAAATGGAGTATATTTACCAAATAATTCAATATCTTCATCTATTAAGGATCTTCCACGAACTCCTATCAATTGATTATTCACATCAAAATGAGGAATGATAATTTTCTGTTGCCATGTAGAATAAAGAATATTATATTTTTCCATAGTCTCTATGGATATTCCCTCCTTAATCCATTCATCTGTATACATTTTTTGAAATATATTCAAAATACTTTTATCATATGGAACTAATGGTTTTTCCTTAACTTCTTTTTTACTACTCTTTTTATACTTCCTAATAAATTCCCAGTCTGATATTTGTTCTTGCTTTCCAAATCCATATTCACAATTATCTAAATTGAGTTTTACGCATATCCAGTTAATCGCTTTTTGAAATTCTTCCTGCTCATAATCCTTATATCCCATCACTACACCAATGATATCCAACTGACCACATTCGGTATAACAATGGAAAGACATCGAATCTTTGTAATAATATAACTTTGGTTTCGTACCATGATGACATATAGTATCCGTAATCCACATATCATCATCTTCATAATAGAAAGTTGCACCCATTTCTATGAGCAACTTTCTAATGTCATCTTCTTTTAATTTTTCCTTTAATTCTTGGGCGGTCATTGTATACCTCCCTACTTAGATACTTTTGATAATTCTGTCGCTAAATCTGATCCTGAAACATCAACATCTGTCTCAATAATTCCAACATCACCTACATCATCAAGTTTGAAATCAATAAGTGTTTGCTCTATATCTGTTATGAGTTCATAGTTATAATCTGTTACAAAACAATCAACTTCTCTCATAGTTCCCATATTAAGCTTTGTCCAAATAATAATTGTCTTCCATTTACCACCACGATTTTTGAAAATATAATAAGACATATTAGGTACAAGCTTTCCAAAACTTCCGTCACTTTCAAGAATAGGTTTAAGCTTTTTTAAATCCTTATGAGTTACTGGTAATGCTAAAATACCGCCATCAGCTTTCTCAATGATAGCTTTAGAACCTTTTAATGCACCTGCATCCTTATTATTCTCTTCTTTGTAGTTATCATTTAACTGTGTTGCTGAACCCAAATAAATACCAAACTTATTACATACTGACTTCAATGCTGCACTAAACAAGAAAAGAATCTGATCTGTTCTAAGTTTTGTATGTGTTTTGTTGTAATAATACTCATATAACGAAGGGGAATCGTTGATATAGTCAAAGAAACAAGCGACTATTCCATGATTTAAGATGTATTTTTCAATTGTTTCAGAAATGAGGTCTATTGTAAAATCAGGCATATATTCAACATAATATTCATATGTTTCAATATATTTTGCTGATTCTTCAAGAATTTTTTCTTCTTCTGGTGTAATGTCATCCCACGTTTCAATTCTATCCTGTTCAATACCACTTACATGAGCTAAGATAATATCTTGAATTTCGTCTTTTTCCAACTCTGTAGAAATAAACAATACTGGTTGACTCTCACCTGTTGATATCCATTCCTTTTTACTCCAATCGTATATTCTGTCGGATACCATATTACATCCATCAGCTAATGAACTTCTTGACTTTCCACCACCTGATACAGAACTTCTTAATATGTATTTCTTAGGACGCATACCTCTGTATACAGTTGTTAAATATCCAGATTGAAATGGATAACCATATACATTCTGTTGTTCCTTATGTTCTCTTAATCTGTCTGTAATTCCATCTCCTGCTTTGAATGAATAGTTATCACCAAACATATTCTTCCACATAGATTTGAAATCAATAAATTTGTTATTTATTTCATTAAGAACATCAATACTTGTTAATTTATTAAATGCTTCGAGTTTTTCATCATCGTTTTCATCATATAGAAAACTAATATCCATTTTCAAAGATTCTACGGCATTTCTCACAATTGAATACTTACGAACATCATCATAATATTTACCGACATTCATAATTTTATCAGAAGACATTTCAATAGCTGATTCAATATATCCCCATCCATCATTATTCTTCCAAAGTGAAATAGCTGTATCAAACTGTGATATTTCATTTTCAATATCAATAGGTGTAATCTTTTCTACATTACCCTTTTTGGCAATGTTTACAATTGCTCCCCATATCATTTTATGAAAATTCTCAGGATAATCATTTGTATTTGTTGAATATTTTTCGTCCAGTACATATCTTGGATTCAAACAATAACACCCAAATAATAAGAAAATAGCCTTTTTATCTACCTGTTGATTAAAATTAATTTGAATCACCACCTTCTAACAAATTTCCCAAATCTATCAAAGATGCTGATTTTTTATTGGAATTCATAGAAGTAAGCTTTACAACTTTAGTCTTAACTTCCACATCTGACAATTTGTTGATTTGTTCTTTTAGTCTTTCTTGTTGTGAATAATAGTCTTTTGCTTCATCATAATAATGTTTTATTAACGCAACTCCATACTTTTCAATCAAGGACTTATTTAATATTTCTTTGCAGTACCAAAGTGTATAAGTCATAGCTGCATATGAATATCCGTATTCAGTTCTAAGTTCCTTAATCTGTTTGAGCATAAATCCTGTTGGTTTTTCCAACTCGTAGTTATTACAGATAAATTCAATCAACTGCTTATATTCAGTAGAATCTCTCTCAATTTTCTTAAAACACTCTTCACAGTATGTTTTTGAAGAGTGTATGTGTTTTTCTTCTGGTTGTAATTTTTTACCACAACCTTTACATGTTGATAATCTAGCCATATACACCTACTTTACAAAGAACAGGAGGGAAGAATCCCTCCCTTATATCTGTTACGCCTTAATTCCAAACTTTTCGATTAACTCCTCAAGTTCCATAACAATAACCTTTGTAAGATCAAGCTGTGTATCTCTAAGAGTATCAAACATCTTAACATTTCCATTATCATCAAGACCAAGATTTCTCTGAAGAACTGCTGTTGCTTCCGCAAGATGACCATTGGATGCAAGTAATCCACCAAGTTCAATACCCTTTGCCTTGATTGCTTCAAAGTCTTCAACTGGTGCTGTCTTATCAATTGTCTTTTCCTTAGTTGTGAAATCTCCACCTAAATCTTCAACTGCCTTAGTCCAAGCCTTCTTGAGATCATTAACATTAATCTTATCTGGAAGTTCAAATGTATCCTTTAAATCTGGATACTTGTCTGTCTTCTTAAATGTGATGTATCTCTCATCCTTCTCTCTGAACATATAACCAACAAGGTATGCCGCTTCTCTACAATAAGAAAATGTATTCTTATTAAGCTTTAATGCATCACTTTCCTTCTTTGTATCAAAATCCTTACTATGTGTTGACTGAGCAATAAAATGTACAGTATATCCAAGACTCTGAATTACACCAATATTTCTTAATGCACTCTTGAAACGAAGAGAACCTTCACCAAATGCACCAACATCCTTTAAGATTTCTGCATCTCTATTCTCAAGTACATATCTCTCGCAAAATTCTTCATATTTATCAAGTGTATCAATTACAATACAAGAGAACTTCTTCTTGAGTGCTGGATTCTTTAACTGACCGATGATTGACTTAAAATCAGACATTGTATCAACTTTCTGTGCCATAATACCAGGAATGTTCTGATATCTATCTTCAAACTCTAAGAAGAATGGATCTTTATCTGGTACAAGTTCCTTTAAAAACTTCATGAGAGTTGTTGTTTTACCAACACCTGTATCTCCCATCCATACTGTAGAATACTGAGTTAAATCAACTGACACCTTATTTGGTGTTAAATCTAATAAATTTCCAACCATGTTATAATTATCTCCTTTATTATTTGTATTTCTTATGATTCACCTACCCAAGATTACTCTTGAGTAGGCTTTTAATCTTACTGCTGTGCAAATGGATTATATGTAGTCTGTGGAGCTGGTGTGATAGTGTTCTTCTGGAATCCTTCTGCTGTCTGAGAAGATGACTCCCCTGCCTTAATTTCAGCTAACTTAGCCTTTCTCTTAGACTTTAATGTGTCAATGATATCCTGTGTAAGTTCGTGTTCAAATACTGTTGAAGCTGCTACACCAGACTTAACATCGTTCTTTCTAATAGTTGTCTTTACCTTCTTTACAATATCAGTACCAAATGCAGCCTTCTCAACTACTTCCTGAATATCAACAGAATTGATTACTACACCAGCAAGTTTTGTGAAGCATCCATCATAGTAACCAGCACTTCTGAATGCATCAGCCATTGACTTGTCAACTGTCATCTTGATTGGAATAAGAGAATCGGCTTCATACTTAGCATCCTTTCCAAATCCATCTGCTCTCTGTCCAATAGCGTTCATTCTGATTGTAAGATTTCCAGTTGGAACTTCCTTTACAACCTCATCTGTGATAGATTCGATAATTCCTTCTACCTCAAACTTGGCTTCAAGAACTGTACTCTCATAATCCTTTGGTTCTACTCGATTAATAAATCTTGCTGAAATCTTGTTTGTAGAAACAACATTACCATCATTGCCCTTGAAGTCATTTGCTGTGAACATACCATCTGTAATTGAGATAATATCTGGTGTCTCACCCTCTGCACAATGCTCAATATCCTTGAGACTCATTGCATCTGTGTACTGCTTGTAGAAATAACTCTCCTCAGAAGTGAAATTCTTATTCTCATCCTTCTTGTACTTGAAAGCAAAGAAATTGATCTCATGCTCACTATCATCAGCAGTTCTTAATACAAGACTACCTCCGATTGCTTCCTCACCCTTCTTTGTTGTAAATTCCTCGATGTTGTTCTTTACAAGCTTTCCTGTTACTGTTACTAAATTTTTGAGTTCCTTCATTAAATTTTGTCCTCCTTAAAATTAAATAATTTATGTAAATATTGTTAATAAAACAATCTATATAAACGCCCACTCAGGACGGAACATGGAAGTAAATCTATATAAAAATTTATCCATAAACAGTGATTTCCACCGAACCACTTCACTTATATATTCTCTATTCGATTTTTCATTTTTATTGGAAATTGTAACTCGAATGAGTCTTAAAGAATTTCAACAACGATACCAAAGATATTGTTCCTTGCAATAGTGCCATTAACATGACCATGATTATTTGAAATCTGATAACTAACACCATTTTTAATTGCTGAAATTTTGTGTAAATAGTAATTACCTTTAACCTTACAGAGTACAATATCATTCTTTTTTAACTTTGTATCTTCTGTCACAGGCTTACAAATTACTGGCTGACCTGATTTGAGTATTGGTGTCATTGACTGACCAAATCCAACTACTTTACAAGTTTCACCATTTTTTAAATGTTCTGCCGTAATAGCATTTTCTTTTCCTTCAAAATCGTATTCTATAATTCTCACCTTCAATCTAAAACTTATATTCTTCTATATCAAATCCTCGATTTCGTAACCAATCTGCAACCAAATGTCTATGGCAGAAATCAGCAGGTTTTTCGTAACAAATCAAACAAATTTCATCACTTTGAGCTAAATTACATAATTCCCAATAAACTTTCACAGGATCTAATTTGTCCAAGACTTGCTCATTAAAACATTTTATGTAATAGTCGTTATCATGATTTTCTTTCCACTTCATAAAGAAATCATATTTTGGTGCAAGCTTCTTATATTGCAGTCCCGTATACCAACTAGGTGCTTTTGCACAAATTGAAATTGGAACTATGTTATCTGATAACGATTTAAGTTTTGCAAAATAACTCGTATATATCATATTCTCACCTCTTACTTTTATTTTCTTATTTTTGGAAATTGTTAGCTGAATCGCTAAGACTAATTATTCAAGATTTTTCATCTTGCAAATAACATTATTATTCCTGATTGTTTCTGCTAATTTATTCAAACCAAGCTGAGTATCTATATGATATGTATCAACAAATCTTGGCTGACTCTTATCATCATGAATTACATCTTTATACGTTTTAATAAATTTTTCCAACCCAACTTCATCACGATATTGATTCATTTCTTTCTCATAAATCGGATTATAAGATTGAGTAATTGGAGGTTCATTCCCACAATGACCACCTGCTCTAATATTTAGCTCTTTGTATTTCTCATATATTTTGTTTGCTATATCCAATGGCATATCTCCATTGCAAACCCAATATGTCCAAGCCCTATAAAATACAAAGCCATTTAAGATACCAATATATCTTGTTTTTACTTCTGTATTCATATAATACGGTAATCTAAATACTGGAATATTTGCTAACCGAAGTTCTTCTTTTACTTTGTCATCAATTTTTCCATCATATTCATGTCTTGCAAAATTATCCATTTTCTCACCTCAAACTATATATTATCTGTTCTATGGTTCAATTCTGATAATTTCTTTACCAACCTTCTCGGCATATTTTACACAATTTGCTGTTCCACCTTTTGAACCATCCCAAACCGCAATAACTTTATCAGCTAAATCAACCATATACTCATTTCTTTTCTGCATTAACCAAGGCTTATATTCTTCGTCAGATACCAACTTGACGATATCTGCTTTAGAAAGAATGTAATTGTATTGGTCAACACTTTCTTTAATCCACTTGCAGGAATGATTTTTACAAGGGATTGCACAATGCAGTTTAATATCATATCCCTCGTTTTTTAATTCTAATACTGCCAATGCAAATACCGTATCAACTCCAAGAGCCATTCCTGTAATTGCTTCCTCACAATTATTCTCTTTTAAAATTGATTTGAATTGCTCTTTTAATCTCTGCCAACGTGGATCAGATAGATTGTATCCATATAATTTATTCGGTCTATGACCTGTTACACATATTTTCAATTTTTCACCTCTGCAAACTAACTGATTATCGTTGCTGATATAATATTCTCTACTTTTTCACTTTTCTTTCTACCATAATGATTGTCAATAAACTTACCCATTCTAAAATTATAAGTTTTTCCAACCGCTAATTGTTTGAATAAATTATCATTTGGATGATCACTTCTGCCTTGTGGTCGATAAGTGCAAACTGTTCCGTCATCAAATTCAACTGTTAAATACATTTCATATCCAACTTGATGACCAATAGTTGTCTTATCTATAACAGTACCTTCCTTGTAGTAGTCTGATTGATATTCGTACCAATTCAAATCATCTAGCAGCCACGAAATACCAATAAAAATAGCAAAAGATATTACAATCATTCCTAACAACCATAAAATTTTATGTAAAATGTTCAGAATAAAATCAATAATAACTTTAATAGTCTCACCTCCAACTATATATTCTCTGTTTTATTTCAATTCTATCTTTTTGTCCTTATCCATTACATCTTTCATAAAATATGGCTTAGTGACAATATCAAAAATTATGTAGTAGAGATGATTACAGAAAGCAAAGAACTTAATATTTTTACAATCCAAATTATCACTACCAAGATCTTCTGCTATATTTTGAATAATAAAAGTGACAATAGCATTTCTGTTAATAGGAACATTGTGATGAATATGAGATCTTACTAAATAGACTAATCTATCTTCTATCTCTTTAAGTTCCCATTTATATACATTCCTGTATAACTCATCAAATTCGTCTTTTGATTCACCAAAAACTGCTTCAAACATAAAGTTCTGAAAATCTTCCTGACGAAATGCTTCTCTAATTTTATTCTCTGTCTCTTTTTCAAATCTCATATTCTTTACCTCTAATCATGTATTCTCTGTTTACTGCAACATTTCTGGATAAAAGTCATACAAATAATCTCCAAAATCTCCACCTATATCTGAATTTATTTGACTCTGCCAAAAATGCTTCCATTCTTTACCTCTCTCAGTCTGAATAAAATGTTCGTATTCAGGTCTTAAAGCTTCTCTATCTTTACAAATATCGCTCATTTTATAATTCTCCTTTAAATTGCATCAAGAAATGTCAGTTTCCTTCAACTCTATTTCTTCACTGTTACATTGAAAACTGACCTTAAAATACAGATAATCAACCAAATACCAGTCGCAATAGACCATTTAAATGTCAAACCAAAACACATTGTAATAAGCTTGATTATTCCACATGTAACAATCCAACTAAGTCCATAGCATACAGCTAAAATTGTAATGACAATAACTGCTGTTACTCCACCTTTTGCTAATTTTTCTTTTAAATTACTCATATGTATATTCTCCTTTATATTTACTCTTCACCAACAAAAACTAATCTATCAATATATTCTCTACCTTTGCCCTTGAAAATAGGAATTTCTGTATCAATTATCCAATTACTTCTATATACTCCTGTTAAAGTTTCTTCATCTTCAAATGGATCGGAACATCCTTCTGGAAAACATATTTGAGTTCCTTTTTCGTTTTCTATAAAACGATTTACTTTTATACAACAGCTTCCTCTCTTTTGATAAGTCGGCAAATCATTCCAATTAATACTTTTCTGAGTCATAAGCATATCCTGAATATCACTACATGATTTATCCTGCAATTCTTTATGTGAGAAATTAGCTTGACCTACCATCTGAATTGAATTACGAGATGCATCTAATTGTCTCCAATATACGAGATTTGTTACTTCTTCTTTTGGAATATTGAAACATCTGGCATCAAACATTGCACTCTTGTCAACTGCATTCTGTAAAGTTTCAATATAATCAGCTAAATACTGATCGTCATAATTCTCATATAAATAATTACCAACATTATCTCTGAAAAACTTGTTAAATGCCATCGTAGCCATACTTGCAGCTATGCTACAAATCTTCTGTACTTCATAATCAAACCAAGCTGAAGATGTAAGTTTTTTATAATCAACAAGGATCAATGTAATCTCATCTGACTGCGTGTAACCAAGAACACAGCCCTGAATATTCTCACATAAGTATTTCATTGTTTCCTGCATTGACTTAATCAATACTTCATCAAAAGGCTTTTGAAATCCTCTTGTAAATGTGTGAAATGCTTTTCCGTCAATGCGGATGGCAACTGGACACCTTCTCATCAATTTTGTCTTAGGAATCTGCTCATAAAATGTTTTCATCCTAACGCCTAAATCATCATGTACTTGCATATATGTACCTCTCTTTCTATAATTATATTCTCCAAAAGAAATCGAAATTTACTGCGACTTTTACAGAGATCTCTTTGGACAACTACTCATTTTCCCAATGTTTTGCATAGCCCAAGACTCCTTTTCTGCAAGTTCCTTATATTTATTTTCATCATAATTATGTTTTTCAATAGCAATTGCAGTAATAATTACTTCATCTTCTGTTTTGTCCACGTCT
>ULWV01015860.1_pt1 | contig 26894 bp, 47 predicted proteins | sample 1960651 | NCBI WGS metagenome assembly ULWV01 (sample SAMEA4835820, study PRJEB28245) | human gut metagenome | biome: gut microbiome; material: fecal sample | place: Denmark | collected 2008
TACGGATGTATAATATAGAATATTTAATGTGCAGTTTTGAAAAAATAATCATGAAAGAGGTCTGGTACCTCTTTTTTTTGTTTTTCAGACTATTTTGTTTGTTTTGTTTTTTAGTTTACTAAGCTGCATATGGTGTAGGAAGACAAATTTTATGAAATGAATTTTTATTGTGAGTTTTCAATCGTGAGTTTTTATACAAATATTAATTGCCATAAATAACATTTTTTGCTATAATATAGTGAAATAGTACGTGTGTTATGGAGGATAAAATATATGGAAACTAATATATTAATGGAAAGTGGTACTAATGAACTGGAAGTGCTTGAGTTTATGGTTGGTGGAAATCATTATGGAATTAATGTTGCTAAGATTAAGGAAATAGTTCCATATAGTAAAGTGACGCCAGTACCTAATTCACATCCTTGTGTAGAAGGTGTTTTTATGCCAAGAGACCTTATGATAACAATAGTAGATCTTGCCAAGGTTATTAAGTGTAAACCATCAGAGGATATAACGAAGGATATGTTTATTATAACTAACTTCAACAAGCTTAATGTTGCATTTCATGTTGCTTCTGTTGTAGGTATTCACAGAGTATCATGGACAGATATCATAAAGCCTGACAGTACTATAAGCAGTGCTGATAGTGGTATTGCTACAGGCGTAGTAAAGATCAATGACCAGCTTATTATCATCCTTGATTTTGAAAGAATAGTTTCTGATATAAGTCCTGAAACAGGACTAAAGGTTTCTGATATTGATAAGCTCGAAGGAAGAGAAAGAAATGAATCACATATAGTAATAGCTGAGGATTCTCCATTACTTATGAAGCTTATATCAGATTCACTTATTAAGTCAGGCTATGATAATTTAACATTATGTGCCAATGGACAGGAGGCATGGGAATGTATTGTCAAGATGAAAGATTCCGATTCAATGGATGTTGCATGTGTTATAACAGATTTAGAGATGCCGCTTATGGATGGCCACAGACTTACAAAGCTTATAAAAACTGATGATAAGCTTAAGGATATACCAGTTGTTATATTCTCATCACTTATAAATGATCAGATGAGAGCTAAAGGTGAAGCATTAGGAGCTGATATTCAGTTGTCAAAACCAGAAATTGGTTTATTAGTTAATGAAATAGACAAGCTTCTTAGAAAATAAAATGTATAATTATCATTTTATTATATGATGTAACTTGTATTTTACATTTATATCAATATATGTCGATGATTTTGATTAGTTAGATGGTGTTATCCCTTTTTATAGGTAACACCATCTATGCTTTTGTTAATTCAAATAATATAGATGAGGTAGTATATGGATAATAACAAAGATTTCGGCACATTGGAAAAGTTATGTGAAGATATTCTTAATGATATGGATACATATGATAGTATACTGTTAGGTTTTGGAACTGAGTTATTGAAATATAAAAATGATGGGATAGATGATGTGTTATCTTGTCTGGCAAAATATCTTGAACATAAAAATTATTTTATAATATCATCTGTTAAAGATGATATACTAAGAAATTCAGAATTAAATCAGAAAAGAATAGTCTGCCCTTATTTAGGAGAAACAGATAAGACAAATGAAGATAAGCAATGGGATTTATATAATAAGTGGTTATCAGGTACATTAGCAAAAAAATTACTTGTTGTAGAATTAGGAGAGGGATTTAATAATCCTAATCTTATTAAATGGCCATTTGAGAGAATAGTTATGATTAATGAAAAAGCTCGTTTTTACAGAATTCATAGTATGTTTTATCAAATACCACCAGAAATAAAGGATAAGTCTGTTACATATAAATATGATGCCTATGAAGTATTGAAAACACTGGTAAATATGTTCAAGCATTAAAAACACAAAGCATTAAAACGCTGGTAAATATTGTTAAATAGACGACTTTATGTTAGTATTCTATATATATTGATAAAGGTGGTGGAATTGTGGCTGAAAATGAAGAAGATTACCTTGATGGTCTTTTAAAATCAATGTCTGAAAAGGAAAATGCAGAGAAGCAGGCAAAAGACGAGGAAGAAGAAGAGATTAAAGAACAGGTTAGAGAGGCGGTTGAAAAGTCTAATACGCCTAATAGCAAGTTTGAAAATATATACATGGATGATCCGGTAGAAAATGATGGTAAGCAGGTAAGTGATGAGCATGTGGAAAAGGTTCTGAAAGATGTAATGACTGTTCCACGAAAGATGGCAGCACCAGGTGTTGATGAATCTTATATAGTAGATGATGAACCTGATACAACAAAACCGGTTTCATCAGTTACGCCTGAGGAAGTGGCTAAGCTTGCAAGGGAAAAAGAAGAGAAGGAAAAGGTTGATGAATCAGTCAAGAGTTCAAATGCAGATAAAGCACTTGATAAGCTGATTGAGGAAACTCAAAAAGATGAAGCAGCTGGCTCTAACTTAAGTAAAGATGATGAGCTTATTAAGGATATGGATTTATCAGATGGTGAAAAAGACAGACTGGTAAATATGAATCTTGATGATTTATTAAATGATGTTAACACAGATGCTGGTTCTACAAACGAAAGCGGAGTCAGTGCTGTTAACGATTTACTTGCACAGATTAATCAGGGAAGTGACCAGGCTGATGATAAGGCATCTGATAACATAGCCTCTGATTTAGCAGCGACTGGCGCAGTGGAAGGCAATAAAGCTGATAACAGCTCAGATATTACATCTGCGGGTGTTGATGTTAAGAAGCAGCTTGAAGAAGAATTAAAGTCAGTTAATAAGAAAAAAAGAAAAAAAGGTATTTTATCAGTTATTAAAGATATATTCTTTGAAAGTCTTGATGATGAAACAGAAGAAGCAGCTGATACTTTAGAAAAGTCAGGCAGAGCAGCTAAGAAAGAAGCCAAAATGGCGAAAAAGGCAGCTAAAGCTGATAAGAACGATAAGAATAAAGCAACGGATGCAGAGCAGGTACCTGCAGCTAAAGAAAAAGATGAAAACGAGCTTCTGATAGAAGAGGTATTTCATGGTAAGGATACTCTTGATGATTCAGCTGCACCTAAGAAAGGTCTGTTTGCAAAGATAAAATACAGAATGCAGCAGTTCAAAGCTAAACAGGCTAAAGCAGGTGAGGCTGAGGAACAGCAGGAAGAGATAGAAAGACAGGAAAAGCAACAGCAGGTTGCAGCCAAAAAGGCCAAGGCAGCTGAAAAGAAGCAGAAGGCAGCTGAAAAGAAAACAGCTAAAAAGGAAGCAGCTAAAAAAGCAAAGGCTAAGAAGCCTAAGAAAGAAAAGAAGCCAAAGAAACCTAAGGTTAAACAGCCGCCTAAACCTGGAGATATAATCAGATTCAAACCGAAATCAATAATTGTGTTTGTTATGTTAATAGTTGGAATAGTAGTGCTTGTACAGATGTTTGGATATACTATTAACTATAGTGGAAATATTAATCTTGCTAAAGATTATTATGCTAATCAGGAATATGACAAGGCATATAATAGTTTAGATGGAATAAAGCTGTCTGGAGATGATGAGACGCTTTATAAACAGGCAAAGGTTGTTATGTATGTTCAAAGACAGTATGAATCATATGAAAATTATGAAAAAATGAATATGCATACAGAGGCACTAAATGCTCTTGTAAAGGGAGTTGACAGATATCAGACATACAGAAGTGAGGCAAAAGAATTAGGCGTTGAGGATAAGATGACAGAAGTGTATAATCTTATCATTAAGGCATTTAAGGATAAGTTTAAAATGTCTGAAACAGAAGCAATATCATTAGTTGAATTGTCAAAGTTGGATTTTACAAGTTATTATTATAAGATTGAAGCATATGGAGAGGCAATAAAATGATTTCAGTGCTCGATTATGATGTATATCATTTTTCGAGAAATTCAGTGTTTATCGGTGTTTTTACGGTATAATACATTGCATAAGTAACCAAATACGAATTATATACGAATTAATTGCCTTGAATGTATGAAATATATAGAGATATTGGTCATAAACGACTGGTATCTCTATTTTTTATTTATAGTAATTACCATAATTTACCATAAAAATATATAACTATACTCATATATAATTTTCCTTGTAACTAAGGAGGTATATATGAATAATCACATTTGTTCTGATTGCGGAGTCCCGCTTAAGCGTTATGATTCTGTTTCAAGAATTGTACGTACTCAAAATAGAAATTCTAAAATAATCAAAATCGAAAGATTTAAGTGTCCAGTCTGTAAACATATCCATAGAGATTTACCAGACAATGTATTCCCTTATAAGCAATATGAAGCAAAGATAATACAAGGTGTTTTAGATGGTTCTATATCTTGTGAAACTTTAGGGTTCGAAGATTATCCATGTGAGGAAACTATGCAAAGGTGGCGTAATTATTTCCACTGAGTTTGTTTTCACTTTTATCTATTTTTAATCTAGAATAATTTTGCCGGCAATAATACATACCATATAAGGAGATTATTATGTCAACAAAAATCAGACCAGAATTATCAGAGAAAAATCCATATTGGATAGAAAAGCATAGATATTATGAATTAAAGCATTTTTGTCTTCAATATCCAGGATGGATAAAAGCATACTCAGCATTTAGCGGAATAAATACTCAATATTCGAATAATACGCGTGTGCGTACTAGTGGGTATAATGATGCGACGTCTAAGTATGCAATCGCTAAAGAATATTTATCTAAACGAATAACATTAGTAGAGAGATGCGCTAAATTAACATGTGACGATTTGTCGTTTTACATTATCAAAGGTGTTACCGAAGAATACTCATATGATGTGCTTAAAGCTAGATTTAATATTCCTTGTTGTAAAGATATCTACTATGAAATGTATAGGAAATTTTTCTGGATATTAGATAAGGAGCGAGGATAGCTTCGCGGTAAAAACATGGACTTTTATGAAAGGAGTGTGATATTTATGAAGATTACTCAGTTAGATAAAAGCATTGAAACAATAAAAAATTTGGATATTTCTGAATATTGTAATGTGTATTTCTTAATTTTAAAAACAAGTAAAACTAAGAAAGGAACAGACAATTATGTATTTAATTCCAAACGATTAGATTATTTACAGTTCTATGAAATTGGTATCTATATGGATAATCCAAATTACATGCTTGTAAGAATCGAAGATTGAGCCAGTAATGGCTCTTTCTTTTTATTCGCGGTAAAAACATGGACTTTTATGAAAGGAGTGTGATATTTATGACTGATATTGAAAAGCAAATAGAAAATATGGGGTATAAAATTCGTGTTATTGATATGCTTAACAATTACGTTGTTTATGAGAACAAAAAAGAAGATCAGGAAATAACCTTAGAATGGGATGATGAAGATCAATATTGCAAGTTATTTTCAGAAACAATATCGAGAGAAAAAGATTGGGTAGGACAGGCACTACGAATGCCCCAGGCACTAAATATTTGTGAATTGGAAATATTTACAGCTAGACTTAAAGAATTGAGAAACGAGTCCTAACAAGGGCTCTTTCTTTTTATTCGTGGTAAAAACATTGACTTTTATGAAAGGAGAGTGATTAATATGGATAAATATGAAGAAGCGGTTCGTATAGTGGATAACTACGTTCGTAGACTGAAAGAGTGTTATGAAAATGCGTGTGATATTGTTGGTGATAAATCAAAAACACCATCGGTAAGAGCAAAACACGCTCGAAGTGCTGATGAATTTTATACACTATACAGCGAAGTGAACTGTATATTGCATGATATTATTTCACTTGGTAAATCAAAAGAGGAGTCCTAACAAGGGCTCTTTCTTTTTATTCTAGATTAAATCCAGTACATAGGTTACTAAAAATCATTCTATATTGATATTTGAAAAAATGCCCGGTTGGAAATTTCGGGAAATGCTTTTTCGGAAAGGAGGAGAATATGTTTGAATTGGGTTCATTTTTAGGACTAATTATTGGCTCTATTATTACGTTTGTATTCATCCATAGTAGATCAGCCGAAGGTAGCTTTTCGATAGAACAGTATTCTGATGAGGACCAGGAATTCTACAGTGTTAAGGTATCTTTACCCGCTAATGAAAAGTTACTTAAGAAAAACAAGATTATTTTAACAAAATATTCGCACAAATAACAGCTTGTATTATGAATAATTTATAAGGAGGAATCTTAAAATGGATTACAAAGACAAACTTACGGAAGTATGGTTAAAGGAATTAAAGGTTCTCGAGGAGTTGAAAGTAGATTCAGATAACTATAGGATTCAGCAAGAAAGAGTGACAGCCATAGAAAGGCAGCTTACAGAACTCGAAAAGTCAGACATGGAAAATAGCGAGAAAGTTATGAGTCGGGAGACGAATGAACAGCTTAAACGTGAAGAAATGGAAATGACACGAAAGGAAAATAAGAAGCATAGAACGGCTGAGTACGTAAAACTTGCTGGGTATGGATTAGCATTGGGATTTATGACCATCTTATCGTTAGGATATGAGAAAGAAAATATTCCTTCATTCCAGGTTACTAAGGAGGCATTTAGAGAAGGTCTATCAGGAATAAGAATCTTTAAGTAATTTATTCGTTAAGGGTCTTGGTAAAATACTAAGACTCTTATTTTTCGCATATTTTACAGTTCCTTTAATGAGAATAATTAACATTAATTTTAAAGGAGGAAATAATTATGAGAGAATCATTTAAATTATTTTGGAAAGACTATATATCGCTATGGAAGTGTAGTTGGGAATGGCTCAAAAAACATTGGAAAGGTTATATTGTGCTAGTTTCCATATTAACTGCCATAGAATGTATGTGTATTTTCAAAGAAGATATTAAATGTAAAATCGAAGATATTAAGAAATCTAAGAGTGAAGATTATGAATAATATTATAAGAGAGGGTTCTTTTAGCAAGGACTCTTTCTTTTTAAGAGGCACCAATGAGATATCATTACGACAAACCAGAAATGTTTTGTTCTTTATATGGACAAACATATGAATGTAATCATCCGGTATATAGTAAATGCACATTATTTACTATAGGTGATGATGGATTGGCAGTAATACAACAGAGATACGATGAAAAAACTAAGCATACTTGGTGGACAGAAATAGATCCATGGTTAACAGACACAATATATTTGCATGATAATTTTAGAAAGGTTTTTAAAGAGCGTGCTGGGAAATGTGTAGATGGCATATACCCAACGATTACAATAAGACAATTTATGTGGGCACTTAAAATGAAACCGCTACCTAGAGAACGTTGGGAGACATGTTTCGATAAGAGAGATATTTGATATAAAAATAATATGTTTGTATGTATAGGCTATGCTAAAACAGTGTAGTCTATTTTTTCGCGGTAAAAACATAGCCTTTTATGAAGAGAATTAATTATTAGATGACTAATGGCTATGGGTTTGTAATACCTATCCAGGTGGGAAGTATGAAAAAGGACTGATAGTTTAATAATGAACTGCATTTTCTTTTTATTTTCGCATAATTTACATACTCCTTTATGAGAATAATTAACATTAATTTTAAAGGAGGAAATGATTATGGTAAATCCAATAGACTTAATTATAGTAAAGAGGAGACATATTATTGTTAATGAAATTGATATTGTAAAGGTAATTAAAACATTAGATGCCAAACGTATTACCAATATAGAAATCGGTAATTGCGGATGGGGTGATGATGTGCATAAGTGGTTTATATATTTCAAAGTAAGTAACAATAAATGGCATAAACTCGTACGGGAGTTAGGTATATCAAGGGTTTGGAAAGTTACAGATATTCCAGTTAATGGTGATGGTATTTATTCTGCAAATTGAGACGCAAGAGTCTTGGCTGAAATTAGCTGAGACTCTTATTTTTCGCATAATTTACAGTTTCTTTAATGACAGATTAGTTATTAAGGAGGATTAATATTATGATATTATTAACAATTTTATTACTTATGGCAATTATACTTACAGTGCTTGTGGTGCTAGGAATAGCAACAGTAGGTAGCATTGGGATTGTAGTATTTGGCGACGTAATAGTTTGTATATTTTTTCTGATATGGTTAATCAAAAAAATAATTAATAAGTAATGATGAGGCTCAGTGCAGAAATGCATTGGGTCTTTCTTTTATTTCGCGAAAATAACAATCTGTTTAATGGAAAATAGTTAGTTTAAATAAAACAACAGGATTCTCTGGAGATATGGATTTTAAATCCGTACTATTTTCTTTTTATTTTAATTCAACGTTGAAAGGAGAATGCTTATGCGAATGAATTACAGAACAAAAGATAAATGCTCATTGATTTTGACAGTATTAGGTGGAGCAGGAGTAATAGTAACCGCCGTATTAACAGCACATGAAACTCCAAAAGCTATCAAACTGATCAATCAAGCTAAAGATGAAAAAGACAGAGCGTTAACCATTAGTGAAACAGTGATAACTGGTCTACCGGCTTATATCCCAGCAATTATATCTGGAATAACTACAATTACATGTATATTCGGTATAACTGTTCTTAGCAGAAAATCACAGGCTAGTCTTGCAAGTGCATATACTTTGTTGAATCAGTCATATAAGAATTACAAATGCAAACTGATTGAGCTATATGGGAAAGATGCGCACGATAAAATTATCGAACAATTAGCTGTAGAAAATGCAAACGAAATATATGGGTATGGTGAATATTTATGTTCTATTACAAGTTTAGAGTTATCAGGAAACAAAAGTAAAAAAATATTATTTTACGATGCATTTTCAGAAAGATATTTTGCAACTACACCAGAACAAGTTTTATCGGCGGAATATTACATTAATAGAAACTATGCACTTAGAGGTTATGCTACATTAAACGAATTATATGATTTTTATGGTATAGCACCGATAAGCGGTGGTGATGAACTTGGGTGGGCACCAACAGATGAAGGTGAATATTGGATAGAGTTTAATCATATAGAATCTCAGCTATCCGATAAGACATCTTTTTACATTATCGAGATGCCTTTTGAACCAAGAGTTAATTATGATAACTATTATTAAGGAGGATTTTTAATGGATAAGTTACAAAAATGGATAGTACCAGCGGTATTAGGATTAGCGGCTTTTTTAACAGGAGTGTCTGATTATCAGAGAAATAAAAAAATAGATGAGCTGATAGAAAAAGTCGATAGTATGGAGAATGATAAGGAGGAAAATAAATAATGAAAACAAAGGGGTTAGTCAATGTACTAAGAGCTGGTGCTGAAAAGAACGGTTCGAAGATATTAACAGGATTAGGTGTTGCAGGTGTCATTTCGACTGCTTATTTATCCGTCAGAGCAACACCAAAAGCAATAAGACTTATTGAGCAGGCAGAAGATCATGGAATAGGAATTATTCCAGATGAGAATGAGCCAGATTGGATTCAGAGACCATTAACAAAATTAGAAACAATGAAAGTTGCCTGGAAGCCTTACATTCCTGCCATTATTTCAGGTATCACAACAATTGCCTGCATTATAGGTTCCGAAACCATGAATACTAGAACTAAAGCAGCTCTCATTACTCAAAATGCAGCTATTGCGACAGCTTACAAGCTATCAGAAACTGCACTTGCTGATTATAAAGCTAGTATCATTGAAACGGTTGGAGAAGCCAAGGATGCAAAAATTAAAGAAAATATTGCTCAGAAAAAAATAGCTGAAAATCCTATTTCTAAATCTGAAGTGATAGTAGCCGGTAATGGCGAAGTGTTATTTCTTGAACCCGTGTCTATGAGGTATTTTAAATCTGACGTTGAGACAATAAGAAAAGTAGTGAATGACATTAATTATAGACTCACATCTGGTATGGAAGAATATGTTTCTCTTTCTGAATTCTATGATGAAATAGGATTATCACATACAACAAATAGTGATGATATTGGATGGAATATAGGTAGAGATGGACAATTAAGACTTGATTTTGCAGCAGGAATAACTGAAGACAATAAACCTTGCTTGGTGCTTGATTATTCTGTATTACCTAGATATGACTACACAAAACTTATGTAGTCGCGAAAATAACAAATGCTTTAATGGATGGAAACATCATAATAATTATTAGGAGGATTTTAAAATGGAAGACAAGAATGTTAAAAACATCGAGAACAATGAACAGGTTGTAGAAGAAACAACCATATCAGTAGAACCAAAGAAAGAAGGCTTATTTGCAAAGGGTAAGGAGTTTTATAACAAGAATAAAGGAAAAGTAAAGGCAGTAGCATTTACAGGACTTGGACTTGTGGTAGGAATTACACTTGGAAGTTTAGCTAAAAACGGAGGTGATAATGATTGGGATAACACTACAGATGGCATTATCGATGCAGATTATACAGAGGTCGATGAAAATGAAAATTCAACCGAAGAATAATTATGTATTACGTTTAAGAGAGGGTACTCGTTACTGAGTATCTTCTTTTTTTATGGAAGGCGAAATATGAACAAATACATATACGATGGTCCAGTAATGTTATTTGATGTGTGCATAGTTAATAATTGGCGAGGTGAAACTTATGCAGCATCACAGGCTAAAGCTAAAAGTAATTTAGCTTTTCAATTTAAATGCGCCAATAAACAGATGGCGAATTCAAAAATAACACTACCTGGAAAATTAATAATAGTGTGAAATGAAAGGGGAAAACGTATGGCTGAATACAATTACAAACCAAATTCACATAAATATAAAGAAGAACAAAAAGCCAAAAATGAACTTGAAAAGAAAAAAGTGGAAAAAGCCATAACTGGTAAAGTACGAATTAAGAAAAAGTCTGATGCTAGTAAGCTTAAGGATGAAATGATAGTAAATGATATTCGTAGTGTATTTTCCTATGCTGTTAAAGACATTATTATTCCAGCAGCAAAAAAAACGATATGCGATGTTGTAAATAACGGGATAAACATGATGATGTATGGCGAAATAAAAAGTAGCAATACAAGAAGTAACTCTGTATCTTATGTGTCATATAATAATATTTCTAGTAAGAGAGATAGAGATGACAGAATTGAACGTCGAAATGTATTTACGTTAAACGATTTTATATTTGAAAATCGAAAAGATGCTGAAGAGGTTTTAAATGCTCTTGACGAGATAATTGAAAATTATGACGTTGCGACCGTTAATGATTTATATGATGCTGTAGGCGCTTCATTGCCTTACACAGGTAGTAAATATGGATGGTCTACTCTCGCTACAGCTGACATCATTCACGTAAGAGAGGGGTATTTACTCAAATTACCAAAAGCAAGACCTATTTAGGAGGATTATATTTATATGAATAATAAAAAAAGTTTAGCATATAAGATGGGAACTGTGCTAGCATTCGTCATTAGTGTATGTGTGATGATTATTGTATTAGCAGTTACTTATAGATTTGTCACTTGGATTTTATAGGAGGATGAAAATGAAAAGAAATGATGTTTTAGATAATGCAAAGAAAATAATAAATGGCGAGCGACAGGGTACTTATGGAAATGCTGAGGACAGTTTTTCTATAATTGCTCAGATGTGGACAGCATATTTGGGTAAAGATATCACAGCCGATGACGTAGCCAACATGATGATTCTTATGAAAGTTGCTAGAAATTCTAGCGGTGTGTATAAAGATGATAATTGGATTGATATTTGCGGTTATGCTGCTCTTGGTGGTGAAATTCAGAGTAAGTCAGTGATTACCAATCAATGTGCATCAGTGGAAGCTGAACAAATAAAAGCATATTTAACATGTGAAAAAGGTGTATGCAATGACGAAAGGAGATAATAAGAAAAATGAGAATAACAAATATAACAAATAGTTTATCAAGAACAATACATAGTATTGGATATTTAGTAAAGGACCATAGTCCTGAAATCCTGGCAGCAGTCGGTACAATCGGTGTGGGAGTAAGTGCTGTCATAGCGTGTAAAGCTACACTTAAGGTTAACGACGTAATTGTTGATACAAAAGAAACTTTAGGTAAGATACATTGGGCGATGGAAAATCCGGAAGAGTTAAAAGAGCCATATACAGAAGAGGATAATAAAAAAGATATAATTCTTACATATCTTCAGACAGCTGGCAAGGTAATAAGATTATATGCTCCTTCTATAATAATTGGTACATTATCAATAACAGCAATGCTTACAAGCAACAATATTCTTAGAAAGAGAAATATGGCTCTAGTTGCTGCATATACAGCTGTTGATGAAGGATTTAAGAAGTATCGTAACAATGTCATTGAAAGATTTGGAAAAGACGTCGATAGAGACCTCAGATTTGGAGTTAAAAATGAGGTTGTTGACGAGACAGTCGTTGATGAAGAAACAGGAAAGAAAAAGAAAGTGAAAACAACAGTTTCTACTTTTGATCCTAACGAGATTAGTCAGTTTGCTGTTGTATTCGATAGTGGTTGTAAGGGATGGACTCCAGATCCGGCTCTTAACAAAGCATTTCTGTTACAGACACAGAATTATTTAAACGATAAGCTCAAGCATGATAAGAGATTATTTTTAAATGATGTTTATGAGGAATTGGGATTTGCTAAGACCCAGGCAGGACAGATTGTTGGCTGGCTTTATGACGAGAAGTGTCCAAATGGTGACAACTGTATAGATTTTAACATCTGGGATATCAGCAACGAAGCAACTAGAAGGTTCTTAAATGGACTTGAAACTAACATACTTCTTGATTTTAATGTTGATGGTCCAATCATCGATAAAGCATGGTGAACAGGCTTAGACAATCAATATTCAGGTAATATAAGTGACGTATATGACTTCCCTTGGCTTTGATTATTAAGTCAGGGGGTCTTATATGAAAGGGGTAATGATGCAAATAAGAAAAAAAGTAACTGCACTGTGTACTGCATTTATGATATGTATATCTTCTTTATCTACAGTTTGTGAGTGCAGAATAACAGTTAATGCTAGTGTTGAAATGCGCGCAACGATACTAGCTGAACCTATTATACCAGTCCCAATAATAGAAAACGAACCTGAAGAAATAATAGAAATGGAAACTAACAATGAAGAAAGTATTTCTGAAGATGAATCCGTTGTTAATGAAGAAATAATTGGCTTATCACAGGAAGAAATCGAATTATTAGCCTTAGTAACTATGGCTGAGGCTGAAGACGAACCTGAAGAAGGAAAACGATTAGTAATAGATACTATATTGAATCGTGTAAATTCTGAAAGGTTTGATAATACAGTAGAAGAAGTTATATATGCCAAAGGACAATTCAGTTCTATGTGGAATGGAAGAATTGACCGTTGTTATATTTCTGATGAGATTGTCAAATTAGTAAAAGAAGAGGTTAATGAGCAAGTTGATTATGAAGTATTATATTTTACAGCTGATCATTATGGTTTGTATGGTGAACCAATGTTTAGTATAGGAAATCATTACTTTTCAAGATAGGAGAAAACTATGAAAAATGATATTTTAATCAAAGGATTGATATTTTTATCAGGTGCGATTACGGGATCGTTGATTACTTATAAAGCATTAAAAAATAAGTATGATTTTGAAACTGAGGAGTTGGAAACAGAAGATAATGCTTCTGAATCTAATGATGCAAGTAGCAATGAAGAAGAATACATACCTACAACGGATGATTTTAAAACATATACAAAGATTGCCAGTCAATATAAGAACTATTCAAAAAAAATAGAAAAAGAGGAGAAAAAAGCGCCTATGAGCATTGAAAAAGATATTCATGTCGTATCGCCAGAAGATTTTTCAGATACAGACTATGATACAGAAAGCTTAACTTATTTTGCAGATGGTGTTCTCACAGATATTTACGATAATCGTATATCTAACGTTGAAGATATGGTGGGAACAGAATGGTTGACAAAGTTTGGCGAGTATGAGGAAGATACAGTTTATGTGATAAATGATAAATTAAAAATGGCATATGAAATATTAAAAGATGATGATAAATATTATGAAAAATATCCGGAGGAAAAGACAATAGATGAATGCGAGTGAAATAAATGAAGAATATTTCAAATGGCTATACAGCAAAATAAAGGATTCTTGCTATATGTATAGTAGGTTGATTAAATATTTATATTCACGAGAGTTTATCCCTACTATAGAAGATGACGAAGACCGTGTTGACGATGGATTAAAGATGAGAAGACGATTTTCTGAGGAATGTGGTTATGAAGAAGAATACTTATCAGAATATTTAGACGGACCATGTTCAATATTAGAGATGATGCTTGCATTGTCTTTTAGATGCGAAGAAAGTATTATGGATGACCCATCGAAAGGTAATAGAACAAGTCAATGGTTCTGGGGAATGATAATGTCGTTAGGACTTGGGCCTATGCGAGATGATAACTATGATGAGGATTTTGTAATCAAAACCATAGATGAATTTATAAAAAGAAATTATTCTCCAGATGGGTATGGCGGATTATATTTTATACGTGGATGTAAATATGATATGCGTATAGCAGGAATTTGGAGGCAGATGTGTTGGTATTTAGATACCTTATCATAACCCCAAAGAAAGGAGAAAACATATGTAATGCTAGACTTCTTAAGAGTTTCGAAGAGGAGTACGAAACAAGGTGTTACTGAGATTTATCCCAGATTTGTTATAAACAATAAGAGCACAGACCTTATGATTAGAGGTGGTGATTTTTATGCGGTCTGGGATGAGGATACTGGTTTGTGGTCTACTGATGAGCAAGATGTTATTTGTATGGTTGACCATGAATTAGATATATTTGCGGAGGATTATAAAAAACATACTGGAGACACGGCTCATATTAAATATATGTGGGATTCTGAATCCGGTATGATTGATGTTTGGCATAAATATTGTCAAAGACAGATGCGAGATAATGCACATGCTCTTGATGAACGGATAATATTTTCGAACACCACAACGACAAAAAAAGATTATGCTAGTAAACGTCTTAATTATCCGTTAGAACCATGCGATATATCAGGATATGAGAAACTCATATCAACCTTATATACTCCTAAGGAAAGAAAAAAGATAGAGTGGGCTATCGGGTCTATAGTGACTGGTGATAGCAAAAATATTCAAAAATTTATAGTTTTATACGGTAAAATGGGAACTGGTAAATCAACCATTCTTAATATTATACAAATGCTATTTGATGGCTATTATTCAGTTTTTGATGCGAAAGCGATTGGTTCTAGCAGCAATGTATTTGCATTGGAGGCATTCAAAAATAACCCATTAGTAGCAATACAGCATGATGGTGATTTATCAAAAATAGAAGATAATACGAGACTTAATAGTTTAGTTTCTCATGAATTGATGACTGTTAATGAAAAATTCAAATCAACATATTCTAGCCGATTCAATGCTTTTTTATTTATGGGCACTAATAATCCTGTAAAAATTACTGACGGCAAATCGGGTCTTTTACGAAGGCTTATTGATGTTACGCCTTCGGGAAATAAATTATCTCCAAAAGAATATAAAGCAGCATATAATCAAATTCCGTTCGAATTAGGTGGGATTGCCTGTCATTGTAGGGATGTATATTTAGCTAATACTGATGCTTATGATGAATATATACCAGTCGAAATGATGGGAGCATCTAACGATTTTTATAATTTTGTAATGGATTCATATGGTGTGTTTAAAAAGCAGAATAGTACGACAGCAAAAGCTGCTTGGGCTATGTACAATGCATATTGTGAGGATGCCAAAGTCGCATATCCTTTATCTTTGAGAGCATTTAAAGAAGAACTGAAAAATTATTTCAGAGTATTCGAAGATACATTTTACGAAGACGATGGAACACAGGTTATACGTAATTATTATAAAGATTTTAAATCTGATATATTCGAAAAGCGTGCTGAGGAGAAAAAAGATGACAGACAAGAAGAAAACTGGTTATGTTTACACAACAACATTAAGTCCATATTCGACAGCGAATGCGTTGACTGTCCCGCTCAATATGCATCAGATAAAGAGACTCCAACTCTCAAATGGGATGACTGTAGAACTAGACTCAGAGATATCGACACAGGAAAACTTCATTACGTTAAGGTTCCCGAAAATCATATAGTCATTGATTTTGATATTAAGGATGATAAAGGAGAGAAATCTTTTGAAAAGAATTTGGAAGCAGCTAGTAAATGGCCTCATACGTATGCTGAGGTCAGTAAAGGAGGCAGTGGTATTCATCTGCATTATATATATACTGGCGATGTTACTAAGCTTAGCCGGTTATATGCAGATGAAATAGAAATAAAAGTATTTACAGGAAAAAGTTCACTAAGACGTAAACTTACAAAATGTAATAAATTACCAATAGCAACAATAAACTCTGGATTACCGATGAAAGGAGAAAAGAAAGTGTTAAGCAGCGAGGTTATAAAAAGCGAACGTGGTCTAAGAAACATGATCATAAGGAATCTTAACAAAGAAATACATCCAGGGACAAAACCATCGATGGATTTTATAGCTAAGATTTTAAATGATGCTTATGAAAGTGGATTAAAATATGATGTATCTGATATGAAAAATGAGATAATAGCGTTTGCAGCACAAAGTACTCATCAATCCGATTATTGTTTGAAACTGATTAACAGTATCAAATTTAAATCTGAAGAGCCTTCAGACTTTATAGAAAATGATAACTCACCGTTGGTTTTTTATGATATAGAGGTTTTTCCAAATTTATTTTTAGTTAATTGGAAAGCAGAAGGCAAAGGAAAACCTGTAGTTCGAATGATAAACCCAAGTCCACAGGATATAGAAGATTTAATAAAATTCAGGTTAGTAGGATTTAACTGTCGAAGATATGATAATCATTTAATATATGCCAGATTAATGGGCTATGATAATGAGCAGTTGTATAATTTGTCGCAAAAGATTATAAGCGGTGATAAAAAAGCTTTTTTCGGAGAAGCATATAATTTAAGTTATACTGATGTGTATGACTTTGCGGCAGCAGGTAATAAAAAAAGTTTAAAGAAGCTTGAAATAGAAATGTCAAATGAGGCTAATGATCCAAAATCAAAAATGGATGATAACCTCAGAGAGATGCTAAAAACAATTAAACACCATGAATTAGGTCTACCTTGGGATCAACCTGTACCCGAAGATAGATGGATTGAGGTCGCTGAATATTGTGATGATGATGTTATCGCAACTGAGGCGGCCTTTGAATATTTATCGGCAGATTGGACCGCCAGACAGATTCTAGCAGATTTAGCTGATGGAACAGTTAATGATACAACTAATTCATTAACCACAAAGATAATATTCGGTAAGAATAAAAAACCACAGAATGAATTCAATTATAGAGATTTATCCAAACCTGTTTATGATTTAGATGAGGAGACTTATCAGTTTTTATCAGATGCTTGCCCGAAAATGATGGAGAAAACGCATGGCGAGGCTGGAAGTTTATTACCATATTTCCCAGGTTATAAGTTTGAGAATGGTGAGTCAACCTATCGTGATACGAAAGTAGGAGAAGGTGGTTATGCTGAGGGAATACCAGGAATGTATGGTAATGTGGCATTACTTGATATAGCTTCTATGCATCCTCATAGCACAATAGCTGAGTGTCTTTTTGGTGCTAGATATACAAAAGCGTATAGAGATATCGTTGAGGGTAGAGTAAGCATCAAACATAAAGCTTGGGACGAAGTAAATCACATGCTTGATGGAAAATTAACAAAACATATACAAAGAGTAATTAATGGCGAAATGACAGCTAAACAGTTAGCTAATGCGTTAAAAACAGCTATCAATTCAGTGTATGGATTAACGTCAGCTACATTTGATAATCCATTCCGTGATATTCGTAATGTAGATAACATTGTAGCTAAGCGTGGAGCTTTATTCATGCTTGACTTAAGGTATGAAGTGCGTAAACGTGGGTTTAATGTCGCTCATATCAAAACTGATTCAATTAAAATACCGGATGCCACACCAGAAATCATACAGTTTGTTATGGAGTTTGGAGAGCGATATGGTTATACATTTGAGCATGAGGCTACGTATGACAGAATGTGTCTTGTTAATGATTCTACCTATATTGCTAAATATAAGGACACAGATGACTGCAAAAAGCTTTATGGTTATATTCCGGATGATAACGCAGACCATGGTGGTGAATGGACTGCAACCGCGAAACAATTCGCTGTACCATATTTATTTAAAACTCTATTCAGTCATGAAAAAATAGACTTTGTAGATATGTGTGAGATATTTTCAGTATCAAAAGGAGATTTATATTTGGATGTTAATGAAAAACTCCCAGATGTAAGTATGTATGAAAAAGAGCTAGATAAGCTCGAAAGCGATTATAAGAAAGGAAAGATATCTGATACCACTTTTGAGCCTCGTTCACAGGAGTTAACAGCCAAAATACAGGAAGGCCATTTAATGCATTTCGTAGGTAGAGTGGGTCAGTTTTGTCCTATAAAGCCAGGATGCGGTGGCGGAATTTTATATCGTGTTAATGATGGTAAAAATTACGCTGCTACAGGTTCAACCGGATTCAGGTGGCTTGAATCTGAAATGGTTAAAACATTGCATAAGGAAAATGATATTGATAAATCATTCTACACCAAACTTATAGATGATGCGGTAGAGACAATATCTAAATACGGTGATTTCGAATGGTTTGTTTCCGATGATCCATACGTGCCGAAAGTTAAAGATGATTTTATGAATATACCAGATGATGTGGATGAAGATGAAGGTATTCCATTCGAATAATTCGCGGAAATATCACTTTATATAATGAAGTACATACAAAAAACTCAATAAGAAAGGAGAATCAGCTATGAATTATCATTATAGTGAATTTAGAGGTAAAGGATTAGGAAAAACGGCATTTTTTATAGGTGCAGGTTTGGTTATCGGAAAGTATGTTGGTGAACAAATAGTATTAGCAATAAAATACGTAGATAGCGCCATCAGTGAAGGGATACAGGAATCAGAAACATATAAAAAATTCTGTGATAAAAACGGCATTCAGTATCGGGATTCAAAAAATAATGAAGACACAGTTGTAGATATTGGTTTTCATATGTAATCAGATGGGGGTCTTAACTATAAAAGTTAAGGCTCCTTATTTTATTTTTATTAAAGGAGATTTTAAAAAATATGGAATTAACAGTAATGAAAAATGGTAATTTACAGATAAACAATGCAAGGATTATATTTAAGAATTTTGCAGGCGAGGCTTCTAAGTATAACAGAGAGGGCGATAGAAATTTTGCTCTGGTCATTGATAGCGATGATGTATACCAGGAGCTTATGTGTGAAAAAAACGAATATGGTGTGCCTTGGAACGTTAGGGTTAATGAACCTAGAGAAGATGGAGATTCGCCATTAATGTATATGAAAGTTAAAGTGAAATTTAATGGAAGAGGACCTGCTGTATACCTTGTCAGCGGAGAACATCATTCGAAATTGGATGAGGATACTATTGCGATGTTGGATGATATTGATATTCAGTATGTGAATCTTGATATACGACCATATGACGACATAATAAATGATAAGCCATTCAGAGCAGCTTATCTTGTGTCTATGGAAGTTATACAGAATATAGATAGATTTGCAGCTAGGTATGCTGAAGAAAATAATTAATATTTCATCTATTATTATATCCGGTATTGTGATACACTATTAACATATTTATGAGTAGAAAGGAGGACTTTTACATGAAGAGAAAAAGCATAATAATTATTTTATCAGCCGTAACTATGTTAATAGTGTTAGTTGGATGCGGCGGTAATAGTACATCTAGTGTATCTACGAATGATTCAGGAATCCAATCGAGTAAAGAATCAAAGAACAAAGAAATTAATGAAATGGCTAAATTATTACCAGACCCCAAAAGCGTGTTAGGCGAAAATGTTTCGATTGATACATACAAAAAAGATGAAGATGGATGCGGTTATATCATAGACGACTCTTCTTTGGATGATTATGAAAAGTATTGGAATGCAGCGATTAAAAAATTTGATGGTCAATCAAATTATAGCAAAAAATATGCTGAAGCATTAACAAGTGATGAAAAATACGTTTTTGCTATACAGTACGACGAAGATAGTAAAAAACTATACGCTGCATGTAAACCATATTCAGAATAAAAATACACTTAAGGGGTACGATATGAGAAAAAGTATAATAATTATTTTATCAGCAGTAACTATGTTAATAGTGTTAGTTGGATGCGGCGGTAATAGTACATCTGGTGGGGCGGATAAGAAAAACGCAACAACTCAGATTACTATAAATAAACCAGCTGATGCATTACCAGATCCACAAAAAATTATAGGTGATAGCGTTGTTATTTCCAGTTATTCAAGTTCAGACACACATGCTTCTTATGATTTAGATAATTGTACGTTAGAGGATTATAATAAATATTGTGATGAACTGAAAAAAATCTTTACTGAAACCACACGTTTCTATAAAGATTCTTCTTGGGCAGCGACAACCAATGATGGTAAATACAAAATTTCATGTAATTACTATGAAACTAGTACATCGATGTATATTAGTTGTAGACCGGTTAGCGATAAACAGGAATCCAGCACTGAAAAATAAATACCATAGTTATTTAAGGGCTCTCTTCGGAGGGTCCTTTTATTTTACTTTAAAACATACATATAATAGGAGGATATCATTATGAGAGAAGACAGATTTGAATCAATCGAAGAATTTTCAGAAGCAGTAAAAAGTTATTTTACAGCGAAGTATCCAGACTACAGAGTATTTATCGAAAAAGTTACTAAAAATAATGGTGTGATGTTGACAGGCTTGATTATCATGAAAAATAGTATTTCCCCAACAATCTATTTAAATGATTTTTACACAGATTATATTAGGGGTGCATCATTTGATGCTGTATTATTAAGAATTAATAGTATTTATGCTAGTAACGCAGATGCTTATAATTTCAAAATACCAGATATTAAATGCTATGATGAGGTTGTAAATAAGTTATTTATTAAAGTGATAAATCGTGAGAGGAATAGCGAATTACTTAAGAAGATACCACACATTGATTTTCTCGATTTATCCGCAGTCATATATGTGCTGTTAGGTTCTACAGATGAAGGTATAAGTTCTACGATAGTTAAGAATGAAATGCTTACATATTGGAATGTCGAGGATGGAGAACTTTTTAAAGCAGCATATAATAATTCAAATATATTATTTCCATTAGAAATTTGTTCTATGAGAAAAATATTAGAATCTTATGGTGTCAAATATCCATATTATGATGGGATTGATATGTATATCGCATCGAGCAATAAAAGACTTAATGGTGCAGCAGCTATTATGTATAAAGAATTGTTTGATGAATTCTGTATACAGCACTCATTAAATAGTGTATATATCATACCAAGTTCTATTAATGAACTTATATTATTACCTATAGATGATAATATTAATCCGGCAGCTATTCAGCAAATGATTAGAGAGGTGAACCGAGAAAACGTATCAGAAGAAGAGTTTTTATCAGATAACTTATATAGATACAATAAAAGAACTAAAAAAAATAGAAATAGTATAATTTTATATATTTAAGGGCTCTCTTCGGAGGGTCCTTTTTAATTAGAAGGAGGTTATGATGGGTTATAAGAAAATAATACCGAAATTATCAGACGGTTTAATGGTTGGTTTCAGCAGGGAAACACCTACGTCAGACCCTGTGATGGTGGTTGGTAGAAAAAAATTAGATAACACAATAGTAGTCATAAATGCTTTTCAAGGCGATGAAGCAAGAGAACTATATGAAAAATTAACGACATTAAAGAAGGGTAATAATGAGTAAAGAACCGTTTCTTAGAGATTATCAAAGAGAAGCTGTTAGAAAAATGAAAAATGGCTGCATACTCAATGGTGGAGTTGGTTCGGGGAAATCACGTACTGGTTTATATTATTATTTTAAAGAGCAAGGTGGAAGCTTTGATACTGAGTATATCATGATGAAGCCAACCCCAAAAGACCTTTATATTATTACTACGGCAATGAAAAGAGATTCGATGGAATGGGAGGGTGAGCTTGTTAATTATAGAATGTCTTCTCATCCAGAAAGAAATAAATTATATGGTAATACAATAATAATAGATTCGTGGAATAATATAAAAAAATATGTAGATGTCAAAGAGGCTTTCTTCATATTTGATGAGGATAGGGTAACTGGCTCAGGGGTGTGGGTTAAGACATTCCTAAAAATTGTGAAAAACAATCAATGGATTATATTATCAGCGACACCAGGTGATACATGGAGTGATTATATTCCTGTATTTATCGCAAATGGCTTCTATAAGAATAAGACCGAATTTCAGAATGAACATATAATTTGGTCACGATATACTAATTGGCCGCAGATTGATAGATACATCAATACTGGACGATTAATAAGATTAAGAAATAGTATTCTTATAGATATGGATTTTAAACGGCTAACGATAGCACATCATAACGATATATATGTTCAATATGACGTGAAAAAATATAAAGAAACAATTAAAACACGCTGGGACCCATATAAAAATGAGCCAATACAGCAGGCTTCTGGGCTTTGCTATATTCTTAGGCGTATTGTAAATGAAGATGAATCACGAGTCACTGCATTACTTGAAATAATGGATAAAACACCACGAGCTATTATTTTCTATAATTTTGATTATGAACGTGAGATGTTGATGCATGTATTTAGTGAATTCGGACAGGTTGTGGATGACTATGATGACATTTATGATATAGCTGAATGGAGTGGTCACGCACATCAACCAGTACCAGATAGTAAAAAATGGGTATACTTAGTTCAATATACTGCTGGGTGTGAAGGGTGGAATTGTATAAAAACAGATACAGTTATATTCTTTTCACAAAATTATTCTTATAAAGTCATGGAACAGGCATCAGGTAGAATAGATAGATTAAATACGCCATTTAAAGACTTATATTATTATCATTTAAAGAGTCGTGCGCCCATAGATATGGCAATTTCAAAAGCATTAGATAAAAAGAAAAAATTTAACGAAAGGAAGTTCTTGCAATGGTAGCAAATATTATTTGTTGTTTAGTTGGTGTATTCATAGGTTTCTTTACGTATGCATTAGTTTACGCGTCTAAGGATGACAGAGAAGAATAAAAACGCGAAAAATACACTTTCCTTTATGAATAGAAATAAAAGGAGATGTAAAGTTATGATTGATTACGAATATATATTTGTGACTGCATTACATGCTGAATTAAAAAAGAGAGTAATAGGAGGCATTTATATCAATGTTGTTGATGATAAATTAAATGTAAGAATAGTTAGAGAAAAAGATATGGGATTTAACTACGATTATATATTTGATGATACATTATCACATATGATTATTAATGGAGCTTCAGCTAAGAACTTAGCACGTAGTGTAGTAAATAAATATGGTGAATTTGTTTATAACAAATGTTTCAAGTAAATTATTCGGCAGGATGCTTTTAACAAAGTGTCTTGCTTTTTTTTTGAGGGATTATGAGTATTTTATTATTTGAAAAAATGGAGGATTAAAAATGTTATTAACATTAATAGGTATTATATTATGTGTATCAGGCTTTGTTGGTTTGATATTATCCGCCGATAGGCCTAGGTATTTCGATTCTGGAATCGAAATACTAAGTGGAATTGCTCTTGGTATTGGTTTTATATGGTTAATAGTGTGTATTGCGTTCATTATTATAGTTCATTGCACGATAATAGATAATATAAATATATCAAATGAGCAGTACGAGAGAGAAGCAATTGAGAAACAGGTTGAATGTTTATCAAGCAATTATGAAGATGTATCAAAGACTACTGTTATACAGAAAGCATATGATTGGAATAAAAAAGTTTACAATGCGCAATATTGGTCTAATAATATATGGACAAATTGGTTCTGGTCTAAAAAGTATGTAGATTCTTTAGAATACATCGAATTGAGGTGATATTTTGACAGTTACAGTATTTCACAGAAATATGCCATATCGCAGAAGATTTTTTTAAAATTTGGAGGTGACTTATGCAATACGATTATAAAGAAGTTATTTACGCTGATTATTGTCATACATGCATTCATAGAAATACAGAAGATATTAAGGACCCGTGTAATGAATGTCTTTCTGAATGTACAAATTTACATTCACATAAACCTATTCATTATAAACATGATGATAAAGTTAAATTAAAATCAGCTACATAGCATTAATAAGTCGCATCGTTTACAGTTACTATTATGAGAATTTATTAATTCAGAGAGGAGTAACATATGCGATATTTAGGAAAAGAAGAAGTGCATAAGCGAGGATGCGATGTATGTATCGAACTTATTCGAAAGAGAGGTGTCATAGAAAATAAGAAACATGTATCATTCGCATGTCCACATAAAATATGCCCTTATCATGAAATGGATAATTTCGATAGTTATGCAAAGTTTGTTCATTCTGATGCAGCTTTATGTAATATTCCAGATATTCCGAGAGGATTGATATTTTAGTGATTTAGAGAAGACTCAATTAAATACATTGGGTTTTCTCTTTATTTATATATTATTGAAAGGAGGTGTCGAATGATGTAGCAAAAACCAACATCGTAGGATAAGAGGGATGAAAATGAATAAAAAAAAGGGAAGAGTTGTGTCTCTCCCCATCAAAGCTAAATTACTTTGAATTTTGCTTTTTTGGCATTTTGTGCTAATCCATCATTAATGATATCAGAGCGAGTTTTAATAAAATCAGCTACGTAAGCAGCACCAATTTCATCATGATAATTTTGAAGACCGCCTGAAACGGTATATATATAATGATTTAATGCAGCTGAACCATTGACTTGTTTTCCTTCATCATTAACGTAAGGACGATATAATTCTTTATTCATCTAAGTCCCTCCTATCTATATAACCACACTATATACCATATAGCTGTAAAAGTCAACACTATATATAGTGTATACAAGCCTATGAGTTCTTTTATTCTAATATATAAACCGAAAGGAGTTTTAAAAGTGAACAGGACAACAAAAATTAACATTTTGGCTTACGCATCAGAACCAGAAAGAAATATAAACTATGACGGTGATATCGTTGAATATAATGGAAAACGATATTTTGTAAGCCTTGCAGATGAGAGGGTTGAGTTTAGAGGTTTAATTAAGGAGGAAAATAAAAGATGAAATTATTTGAATTTAAAGCTGAACTAATAACTCGTTGGTATGAAATAGCACCTTTTTCAGAAATATTGATACGCGAGGATAACCATTATGGTGGTTCATTAAAGATACATATTGAATGGTTTTGTAGAGGAACAGTACGTTGCTATGATACTTTACTTAGTTATAGCGAACTTTCAGACGCAAAATATAATGTAATGGATACCATATTAAACAAGCTCACAGGAGCTTACTATTCAACACTTCTTTTAAAGAATAAGGAGAAATTATGATTAGATTAATAGTTGATGAATATTGTGAAAACTGTCCTGAATTTTGTGCTGACGTAAAAAAAACACATGTATACACTGATGAATTACAGATCACTAATACAGTAATTATGTGCGAGCATAGAGACAGATGTAAATGCATAAAGGACATGATACAGAAGGAGTAAATATATGAGCAATGATATAAGCATAATGTATACAAAGAACCAAAACCTGAAAGCTGGACGAAAAGGATATGGTGCTTGGAAAACTGAAAAAGAAACTGTTATACCTTCAGCAGCTTATGTAGCTTATATTCTACAACCTAGGAAAAGAGGTAAAAAGAAATGAAGATAGAAATAATTGTTCTATATTTTATAATAGCGTTCATGTTGTCTGTAGTTAGCGCTTACTACGAATATTGTCATTTTTATTCACACGAGGATATCGAAACTTATTTTGATATGGATTTTCGTCTACCTGCTCACATATGCATGTGGATTTTCTGGCCTATAACGTTGATTGTTTTATTCATCATGGTATTTATACCTAATATATACATGATAGCTGTTATATTATTAGATAAGATTTTCGGAGGTAAAAAGAAATGATTGGTGACTTGAAAAAATGGACTGAGATAGGAAAAGGAATATACAGATATAATGTTTTAGATTTGGCATACTTCGAGATTCATATAATGTATCACGCAAAAGATACTGATATTTTAACAGCTAACGCTTCGCTATATATGGCGAGCGATTGGTCTAATTCAAAGGATAATTTGAACTTTTTCGAAAGGAAACTATTTTTAAACGGTACTGTGATGGTATGTTTGGAGAAAGCCGATTTTTATCTGCGATATATGATTGAGCAAATCGAAATGCTTGTTGATAAAGGAAAAGGAGTTGAGATAGTATCACGAGAATCAAATTATGAAAAATGTAACGGTTGTCCATATTATTATGGAGAGATAGATCAGTGCATGGTTGGAGAGGATGATGTTCCTGAAAATTTAGAGAAGAAATGCAAGAATGATGAGAGTGAATAAAGTTTTTCCAATCATACATTTAATTGGTAGTACAAAAATAGGAAACAGCATCGTATTCTTCTTTTATTTTTAGTGTGGGAAACATTTCAAAAATATATTTCGCGAAAATAACATACTCCTTTATGAGAATAATAAAACATTAATTTTATGGAGGAAATAATTATGAGAACATTATATAATAAATTAATATGGTATATTACAGCATTAATTACTGGATTAAACGGTAATAACTTAAAAATATGGGAATTAAGAGAATGGTTTTTCACATTAAAAAAAGTTGAAACTGGTGTTGAGATAGTAATTATGACAATTATAGCAATTATAATATGTATAATAGCATGTAAAATATTCGATAAAGTATATGATTTATGCTCAAAGAAAGAGGTTTAGGCCTCTTTTCTTTTTATATTGTGCGCCTAGCGGCGCACGTTTCTAACGGGTGAAAG
>ULWV01033215.1_pt1 | contig 26870 bp, 20 predicted proteins | sample 1960651 | NCBI WGS metagenome assembly ULWV01 (sample SAMEA4835820, study PRJEB28245) | human gut metagenome | biome: gut microbiome; material: fecal sample | place: Denmark | collected 2008
TGAAAAAATTTAATGATTGTAGAAACATAATAGGCACTTTAGTTAAAGAACATAGAGAACAAAAAAATTATACTAAAACTGAACTTTCTCATAAACTAGAATTATTAGGAATTGAACTTGATAGATTTGAACTTTATAAGATTGAAACTGCGAAAAAAAGTGTAAAAGATTTTGAATTAATTGCCTTATGCATGGTTTTAGACATTAATATGAATGAATTAAAAAAACACTTTGAAAAAAATATGTAAATTTACTATAATTACTATGTAAAAAGCTCTCGATGTGAGAGCTTTCAACTTTTTTATGCAATTCTTTCAATTCTATTGTAGCTACTAATTTGTTATGATATAATCTACTAAAATTAATTATTGTACTATATACAAAAATAAATTTCATATAATATAAATTCAATCTTGAAAGGGCTGATAAAAATGAAAAACTTTTTCATAATTTTAGCAATGAAAATACTAAATTTAATACTAAAAATATGTCATAAAAATGGTGGAAACTTCTTAGGAAAAATTGCTTTTGACTGGAATCCAGAAATATTTAAATACTTTAAAGTCAATTGTCCAGTAATCGCTGTATCTGCCACAAATGGAAAAACAATGACAAATAACTGCATAGGTTATACATTAAAAACTGCCGGAAATAAAGTCGTAAGTAATATTGAAGGAAACAACATGGAAACAGGTATCCTTTCAACTATATTAAAAAATTGTACTTTAACTGGAAAAATCAAAGCAGATTACTTAGTTTTTGAAGTTGACGAAAGTTACATACCTGTTGTTTTTAAAGACTTTCGATTAGATACATTAGTAATTTTAAACTTCTTCCGTGACCAATTAGATAGAAATGGTGAAGTTGAATCTTTAATTTTAAGGATAAATGCATTCTTAAAAACTTATACAGGAAATCTAATTTTAAACAATGATGATCCTAATGTTGCACGACTTGGACAAGCTAATCCTTCTAACAATAATATTTATTATTTTAGTGTTGATAAATATAAATTTGCAACAGAACAAATCAAAGAAGCTGGCGAAGGTAAATTCTGTCCGTTCTGTAAAACTAGACTAGAATATGAATATTATCAATACTCACATGTTGGAAAGTTCAAATGTCCAAATTGTAATTTTGGTGATAATGAAATTTACAAATTAGCAACAAATGTTGATTTAAAAAATAGATGTTTTGATATTGATGAAAACACCTATAAAATAAATGGAAATAGTATATATTTAATTTATAATTATACTGCTGTATATTCAGTTTGTAGCTTGTATGGCATTTCAAATGATATTGTAAAAAAAGCTTTTTCAACATTCGCTTTAAATAATGGTCGTTTAGAAGAAATTAAAATAAATAATGTTCCTACTATAATAAATTTAGCTAAAAATCCAACTGGAAGTAATGTTAGTTTACGTATTTTAAATGAAGATGATTCAGAAAAAGAATTGCTTTTTGTTTTAAATGATAATATTGCTGATGGTTTTGATGTTTCTTGGATTTGGGATATTAATTTTGATAATTTGAATAATGTTTCTAGAATTATTACTTCTGGAACTCGTGCTTATGATATTGCTATTAGAATAAAAACCAGTGGCTTCCCTGCTGAAAAAATTGAACCTTATTTGAATTTGGATGACGCCGTTAAGGCTTTGTATAAAACTGATGTAAAAAAATATGTTATTGCTAATTACACTTCTTTACAACCTACTAGACACGAATTGAAAAGATTTGATGAAATGAATAAAAATAATAATATAACTAAGGTTGAGATTTCCCAAAAAGGAAAATTTAAAACAGATGTTGAAAATACTGAGATTGATGCAAAAGGAACTATTCAAAGTATTAGTAATACTGATAATTTAAAATATCAAAATAATAAAGAAAAATCAATCAAAATTTTATATTTATATCCTGATATGCTAGAACTTTATGGTGATTATGGAAATATTCAAGTTCTAAAATATAGAATCGAATCTCGTGGCTATAAAGCCATTATTGATAGATATTCTATTGGTGATACTGCCCCAAGCTTCAATGATTATGATATAATTTTTGCTGGTGGTGGTGCTGATAATGAACAAAGTATTTTAGCTGAAGATTTAGTTAAATATAAAGATAATATAAAAGAAGCTGTTAATAATGGTGTATTTTTCTTACTTATTTGCGGTGCTTATCAATTATTTGGTAAATACTACAAAGGTGTTGAAGGTAATATTATTCCTGGACTCGAAGTATTTGATTATTATACTGTTGCTAATCCTGACAGAAAGAAAAGATGTATTGGAAATATTGTTATAGAGACTAATTTATGTACAAGTACTGATAGTACTGATGTTCTTGAAAATTTAAAAACAAAAGTTATTGGTTTTGAAAATCATGGCGGACAAACTTTTGATATTTCTAATTATTTTGGAAATGTTTTGTTTGGAAATGGTAATAAGTTTGGTGATTCAGAAGAAGGATTTTTCAAAAATAATGTTATTGCAACTTATTTACATGGTCCGCTTCTTTCAAAAAATCCTGAACTTTGTGATTACATTATAAAATATTGTTTAGATAGAAAATATAATGAAAATATTGTGTTGGAACATTTAAATGATGAATTTGAAAATCTATGCAGAGAACAACTGTTAAATAGATTTTTAGGATAATAATTAAAGGCAGTTTTCCAGACTGCCTTTGATTTATTTACTTTTATAAATATTGTTCTTCTTTTACTATTTTACCAGTTCTTATACTTTCTTTTACATCTAAAATTCTTTGATTTGAAGATCCTCTAAACTGAAGTTTTAAATCTTTTTTATCTTCTTCAAATTTCCCATCAACAATTACATCAATATATTTTAACAATTCTCTAGTTGTATTATTATTTTTTGACATATTTCCTATAACATCTTTTTCAAAATCAAAACCAGTATAACACCATATATTTTTATCTGGAAACTTTTCTTTTACTTCTTTGACTAATGGTAATAATCCTTCTTGATTTTTTGGCTCAAGTGGTTCTCCTCCTAGAAGTGACAAACCTTCTATATAATCATGGTCCATGTATTCAATTATTTTTTGTTCTTCTTTTTCAGTGAATTTGTTCCCATAATTAAAATCCCATGCACATTGATTAAAACATCCTTTGCAGTGGTGATTACATCCACTTACAAATAGAGAAACTCTAACTCCTTCACCATTTGCTACATCTATTTTCTTTATATCAGCATAATTCATAAATATTCTCCTAAAAAATGGATTTGGGGACGGGGCTTTAATCCCGTTTTTTTACATATGTAAAACTCTTTGCTTAATTTCTTTAGTCTTGCCGGTATTCCAGAAATTCTCACCTAAATATCCACAAGTACGTCTTACAACATTCATTTTACTATGGTCTTTATTACCACAATTTGGGCATTCCCATTCATTATTATCATTTATAATAATCTCTCCATCAAATCCGCATACTTGGCAATAATCTGATTTTGTATTAAATTCTGCATATTGAATATTATCATAAATATATTTTACAGCAGTTTCTAGTGCTATCAAATTATGTTGCATATTTGGTATTTCAACATATGATATTGCTCCACCTGATGATATTTTTTGAAATTCACTTTCAAATGTTAATTTTTCAAATGCATCTATTTTTTCTCTTACATCTACATGATATGAATTTGTATAATATCCTTTGTCTGTTACATCTTCAATTGTTCCGAATTTTTCTTTATCAATACGAGCAAATTTGTAACATAAGCTTTCTGCTGGTGTTCCATATAATGCAAATCCGATATTTGTTTCTTTTTTCCATTTGTCAGTTGTCTCACGCAAATGTTTCATAACTTTTAACGCAAATTCATGTCCCTCTGGTGTTGTATGTGACACACCTTTCATCAATTTTGTCATTTCATATATTCCAATATATCCTAGTGACATTGTTGAATAACCACCATACAATAATTTGTCTATTTTTTCACCTTTTTGTAGCCTTGCTATTGCACCATATTGCCAATGTATTGGACTTATGTCTGATAAAGTTCCTAATAGTGCATAGTGTCTGCACATTAAAGCTTCTTTGCATAATTCTAGCCTTTCATCTAATAATTTCCAGAATTTTTCTTCATCACCTTCTGCTATTATTGCTACCTGTGGTAAATTAATGCTTACTACACCTTGATTAAATCTTCCTTCAAATTTGTAGTTTCCATTTTCATCTTTCCAAGGTGATAAGAAACTTCTGCATCCCATTGGACTAAATACATTGCCCTCATAATTTTCACGCATTTTCTTTGCTGATATGTAATCTGGGTACATTCTTTTTGCTGAACATTTTACAGCAAGTCTTGTTAGATAGTCATATTTTCCACCTTTCAAGCAATTGTTTTCATCTAGAACATATACTAATTTTGGAAAAGCTGGTGTTACATATACTCCTACATCATTTTTTACACCTTGTATTCTTTGTTTTAAAATTTCTTCTATTATCATTGCATTTTCTTTTATGTATGGATCGTTTTCCTCTAAATGCAAAAATAATGTTACAAAAGGTGTTTGTCCATTTGTTGTCATCAATGTATTTATTTGATATTGAATAGTTTGAACTCCTGATTCTAATTCATGTCTTACTCTTGCATCAACTAATTCTTCTATTGTACTTCCTGATAATTTTCCTTTATATTTTTCTTCAATTTGTTTTTTATATTTATTATAACTTTTTCTTAAATATTTTCCTAAATGCTTCATATCAACAGATTGTCCACCATATTGATTACTTGCTACTGCTGCAATTATTTGTGTCATTACTATACATGCAACCTGAAAACTTTTTGGACTTTCTATTAATTTTCCATTCATTACTGTTCCATTGTCTAACATATCCCCTATATTTACTAAACAACAGTTAAATATTGGTTGAACAAAATAATCGGCATCATGAAAGTGTAACACTCCATCTTGATGTGCTTTTACTATTTTTTCTGGTAATAGTAATCTATTTGTTAAATCTCTTGAAACTTCTCCTGCTATATAATCTCTTTGAGTTGATGCAAGCATTGTGTTTTTATTTGAATTTTCTTCTGCTAATTCTTTGTTTTCATTTCTTATTAATCCTAGAATTGATTCATCTGTTGTGTTTGATTTTCTAACTAATGCTCTGTTATAACGATAAACAATATATTCTTTTGCTAATTTATGTTTTCCAATATCCATTAATTTTTCTTCTATAATATCTTGAACATCTTCAACTAAAATTCTTTTTTTCCCTAAACTTTCTATATAATCTATTATTTCTTTTATTTCTTCTTTTGTTGCTTTTTCTTTTCCTGTTACGTCTCTGTTTGCTTTTTCTATTGCAACTGCTATTTTTTGTCTGTCATAATCTACTATTCTTCCATCTCTTTTTATAATTTTCATTTTGTGTCCTCCAAAATTTCTACATTTTTCTGTATTAATTATATATCAATATTTTTCATTTTCTGTTGCATATATCACAATTTTTAAAATATATTTTTGAGTCAGCCTTGTTCTAAGATTAGAAAAATATTACATTTTTGTTACATATTTTTTGTTGCAATTGCAACTTTTTTGTTGTATAATATGCATCATAATAATATTAAAATAATTAGGCTTAATATACTACAAATATTTATTAATGTCCTCTTATATAATTATTACATTGAGGTGAATATAATGGAATATATCCAAGACATAGAAACTTTTTTAAAAGACTTTACATGTACTTGTAAAAGTGTTCAAAAGAAATCTTTCAAAAAAAATCAAACAATAACTACATATATCCAAAAAAGAAATCAAATTTGTATCCTTATAAATGGTGAGGCTGATTTGGTAAGATATGATATGAATGGAGATAAAGCTATCATTGAGCATTTTACTAAAAATGATATTTTTGGTGAAGCTCTATATATTGTAACTACTAATAATGAACTTTCTGTTGAGGCTAAAAAAGGTTGTGATGTTTTATTTTTTAATTATGATAATATTCACCAAAAATGTAGAAATAATTGTAAATTTCATCAAACTTTGTCAGAAAATTTTTCTAATTTGATTTTGAATAAAGTTATGGATTTAAATACTAGAGTTGAAATTTTGACAAAACGTTCTATTCGTGAAAAACTTCGTGGTTATTTTAATATTTTGTCTACTAGAAATTTAAGTAAAACTTTTATTCTTCCTTTTTCTTTGACTGATTTGGCTGATTATTTGAGTGTTGATAGAAGTGCTATGATGAGAGAGATTAAGGCTCTAAAAGATGAAGGTTTTATTAAAAAAATGGGAAATAAAATTACTCTTTTATATAAATAAAAATATACATGAATTTATTATATAAATTGGTGGATTAAAAAATGTAACACAATAAATTAAAATTATATAAAATTTATTGTGTTACATTTTTTAATTATTTTATTTTGAAAATATCACATTTTGAAATATTTTCAATAGAATTTTCTATCTGTTCACCAGTTTTCATGTTTTTTATCTTAATAATTCCTGTGTTTACTTCATCTTCTCCAACTACTATAACATAAGGAATTTCTAATTTATCGGCATATTTCATTTTTGCTTTTAACTTTTTATCATTTAAGAAAATTTCTGTATTAATTCCATTATTTCTTAAGTCACTTGCTAATTTTATAGGAACTGTCATATCTTCAACCATTGGAACTATTAATACTTCTGCAATTGATTTTTTATTTGCTTTTATTAAATTTAATTCATTTAATTTATAGAATAATCTAGTTAAACCAATTGATATTCCTACACCTGGCAATTTTTTATCAGTATAGTTTTCTGCTAAATTCTCATATCTTCCCCCTGAACATACACTTCCAAGTTCTCTATATTCATTCAAAAATGTTTCATAAACTGTTCCTGTGTAATAATCAAGTCCTCTAGCAATTGTTAAATCAACTTTAAAATTATTGTCTGGAATTCCAAATAATCTTACATATTTAACAACTTCTGTAAGTTCTTCAAGTCCTGTTTTGAATGCTTCATTTTCAATATTTAAATTTTGAAGCTTTTGTAATTTTTCATCTGTTGTTCCTTCAATTTCGATAAAATCTAATATTTTATTTATTGATTCTGTTGGAACTTCTATTTTTTCTAATTCTTCTATTACAGCTTCTTTCCCTATTTTCTCTATTTTGTCTATTATTCTTAGAATTTCAACTGCATTTTTTTGTTGTTCTAAACTTTCAAATAAACCATTAAATAATTTTCTGTTATTTATCTTTATTGTAAAATCATCAAATCCTAATTCTTTAAATACATTGTAAATTACACTTGGAAGTTCTGCATCATTTATTATGCTTAGTTTCTCATCTCCAATTATGTCTATGTCACATTGATAAAATTCACGAAATCTTCCTTTTTGTGTTCTTTCTCCACGATATACTTTTCCAATTTGATATCTTCTAAATGGGAAACTTAAATTTCCATAGTTTTTTGCTACATATTTTGCAAGTGGTACTGTTAAATCAAATCTCATTGATATATCAGTATCTCCTTTTTCAAATCTATATATTTGCTTTTCTGTTTCTCCTCCAGCTTTTGCAAGTAATACTTCTGATAGTTCTAGTATTGGTGTGTCTAGTGGTAAAAATCCAAATTTTTGATATGTTTTTTCTATTTTTTGTTTTATTTGTTCAAATAATATTTGTTCATTTGGCATTAGTTCCATAAACCCTGCCAATGTTCTTGGTTCTGTTTTGCTCATAATTATTTCCTCTCTCTATTTTTTCGGGATTGAAGACCCGTCCCCCAATCCCGAATTTTTATATATTTTACCACATTTTAGGCTTTAATTCAAGATAAATTGGCTTTTCATCTTTAAGCATTGTAGCCTTTCCATGTCCTGGATAAATAAAAGTATCATCTGGTAAAATTAAAATTTTATTAACAATTGAATTCATTATATCTTCTCTACTTGATGTTGGTAAATCAGTTCTTCCCCATGTTCCAGCAAAAATTGTATCACCAGAAAATAAACATTTTTCTTTTTCACAATAAAGTGATGTACTTCCAGCTGTGTGTCCAGGAGTATGGATTACTCTAAATTCTAATTCCCCTAAATGGATTAAATCATTATCATCAATTCTAGAATCTGCTTCTAATTCTATTTCTGGTAATCCTATATATTCTGATAAATTTATATCAACATCATTTAGTCCTTTACTATCAATTCTATGTATTAAAATTTTACCACCACAACGCCTTTTTAATTCATTTACACCTGCTATATGGTCTCCATGGCAATGTGTTAAATATATGTATTTTAATTTTCCTTTAAATACATTTTTTATTAAATCCTCAATTTTATCTACATCACCGGCTGGATCTATTACCATTATCTCTTTGCTATCTTCATCAAAAATCACATAGCAATTTGTTTTATCACCTATCCATGTATCTATCTTTAGTTCTTTTAAAATCATATTTTTATTCCTCTCTTATATGGTATATATAATTTGACGTAGTCCAAAATTGTAATTATTTTTCAACCACTATCTTCTAACTTCGTAAACACTATCCACTTTTTTAATATTTCTGATTACTTTATTTAATTCTTCAATATTCTCAACTTCAAGGTCAATATCCATAATAGCAATTCTTTCTTTAGTTGTCTTTGTACTAACTCCCATAAGATTTGCCTTAGTTTCTTTAATACTATTCAATATATCAACTAATAATCCTTTTCTATCATTTGCTAATGCTTCTATTGTTACATTATAGTTTTCTTTTGCTTCTTCATACCATTTAACATCTATTATTCTATTCTCTTCTGTTAATAGGTCTTTTACATTTACACAATCTTTTCTATGTACAGATACTCCTCTTCCTTTTGTAATGTATCCTATTATTTCGTCTCCTGGTAGTGGGTTACAACATTTTGAAAGTTTGACTAAACAGTTGTCAATTCCTTCTACCACAACACCTGAGCTTGAAGGCTTTTGTTTACGCTCTTTTTGTTTTCTTAGTTCTTCAATTTTTTCTTCAACATTTTCTTCTTGATGTTCTTTTCTATATTCTTGTAGCATTCTTGCAATTACCTTAACTGCAGAATTTGCTCCAAATCCAACTGCCGCGTACATGTCTTCAATGTTTTTATATTTATATTTATCAAGCATTGCATCTATATATTCTTGTTTGAATAAATCTGCATGTGACATTCCAATTCTTTTTATTTCTTTTTCTATTAAATCTTTTCCTTTTTCAATATTTTCTGATTTTTCTGCTCTTTTGAACCATCCATTTATCTTGTTTTTAGCTTTTGTACTTTTTACAAATTTAAGCCAATCTCTACTTGGTCCTTTTGAATTATCTGATGTAATTATTTCAATGATGTCTCCACTTTTTAGTGGTGTTATAATTGGCATCATTTTACTGTTTATTTTACATCCTGTCATATGATTTCCAATTTCTTCGTGTATGCTGTATGCAAAATCTATTGGTGTTGCATTTCTTGGTAATATTTTTATAGCTCCTTTTGGTGTAAATACATAAACTTCATCTTCAAATAATTCTGTTTTTAGTGTTGCCAAGAATTCTTGTGGGTCTTGCATATCTTTTTGCCATTCTAGTGATTCTCTGAGCCAAGCTAATTTGTCTTCTTCTACTTTTACAGATTGTTTTTTTCCAAAATAGCTTGCTTCTTTATATGCCCAGTGTGCTGCAATACCATATTCTGCAACTCTGTGCATGTCCCATGTACGGATTTGGACTTCAAATGGTGTTCCTTTATCACCTAATAATGTTGTATGTATTGATTGATACATATTTGGTTTTGGTACTGCTATATAGTCTTTAAATCTTCCTGGCATTGGGCTATACATTTCGTGCACAACTCCAAGTGCTGCATAACAATCTTTTATTGAGTTAACTAATATACGTAGTGCAAATAGATCATATATTTGGTCTAGTGTTTTGTTGTCTCTTTTCATTTTTCTATATATACTATATAAATGCTTTGCACGTCCTGTTACTTCTGCATCAATATGTTGTTTTTTTAACTGAACTCGTATATCGTCCATTATTTTTTCTATAAATTTAAGTCTTTCTTCTCTCTTTTTATTTATTCCTTCAACTAATTCGTGATATTCTTCAGGATATAAATATTTAAAAGATAAATCCTCTAACTCCCATTTCATAGAATATAGACCTAGACGATTTGCAAGTGGTGCATATATTTCCATTGTTTCTTTTGCATTTGCAATTTGTCTATCTCTTTTTAAATATTTCAAAGTTCTCATATTATGAAGTCTATCTGCAATTTTTAGTATTATAACCCTGATATCTTTTCCCATTGCTAAAAACATTTTTCTGTAATCTTCAACTTGTTGTTCTTCAACGGTTGTAAATTGCATTGCTTCTAGCTTTGTAACCCCTGCAACCATATCTGCAATTTCGTCACCAAAATCTCTTCTTAAATCTGCATCTGTTGCATCTGTGTCTTCTACTACATCATGTAAAAGTGCTGCACATATTGTTGCTTCGTCTAATCCTACTCCAGCTAATATATATGCTACATTTAATGGATGTATTATATATGGTTCTCCAGACCTTCTTTTTTGGTCTCCGTGATGTTCTACTGCATAGTTATATGCTTTTATTATTAGTTTTGTATCAACTCTTTTACTTGTTTCTTTCTTTTTTGATATTACATCTTGTATTGTTATATCTTTACTATTTTCTTGCAATTTATTCACCCCTTTTTTGTCAATAGGAATGCACCTTTTGACAACTTTTTATATTGACTTCATTACATCTTTAAGATTAATTTGCAAACTATCAACACCATTAAAACTATTAATTTCCAAAGTTCCAACAACATCAATTTTATCACCAATTCTATATTCATCAGCTAAATATCCTAAGTTAAAACCTATTGCATTTATAATTGAATTACCATCTTTTAAAGTTAATTTAATATGTTTACCCTCTGATAAACTTCTTATTGAATCTATTTTTAAATTTTTAAATGCAAATATTGGCATTTTATTACCTTCTCCAAAAGGTTCTAATTGTTTTAAACTTTCTACTATTTCTCTATTTATCTCATTTAAATTAATTTTTGCATCAACATTTATAATAGGTACTATCTCATCTATTTTTGCTTCTTTTGCAATTTGTTCAAGTTCATTTGCAAAATCTGTAAATTTATCTCTTTTTATTGTAATTCCTATTGCCATGCTATGTCCACCAAATTTTTCAATTGTATCTTGGCATTTCATTAATGCATCATGCAAATCAAATCCTGGAATACTTCTACCAGAGCCTTTTGCCAAATCATCTTCATAACATAGTAAAATACTTGGTTTAAAATATAAATCTGTTATTTTTGAAGATACAATTCCAATTACTCCATGGTGCCAATTTTCTCCACCTACAACTATTGCACAATTTTCGTACAACTTATTTTTTTCAATTTGATTTACTGCATCTTCATAAATAGATTTTTCTTTTTCTTGTCTCATTTTATTATAATCATTTAATTTTTTTGTTAAATCATTTACTTCGTAGATATCTTTTGATAAAAATAGTTTTAATGCTTCATCAGCATGTCCCATTCTTCCACATGCATTTATTCGTGGTGCAACTCCAAATGATATTGTTGTTGAATCTAAATTTTTATATCCTGATGACATTATTAGTGATTTTAGTCCCATATTTTTTGTTTGTGCTACTAACATTAATCCTAATTTTGTTATAACTCTATTTTCATCTACCAATGGTACTATGTCTGATATTGTTCCAACACAGATAATATCTAAATATTTTAAATATTCTTTTTCATCTAATCCTAATTTTATTCCGTAATGCTTGTATTAATTTAAATACAACTCCTACTCCTGCTAAATCTCTACAAGGATATTTATTGTCTTTTCTTTTTGCATCAACAACTGCAATTGCTTTAGGCAATTCATCTCCCACTTCATGGTGGTCTGTTACTATTGTCTCAATTCCGAATAGAATTAGCATATTCTATTTCTTCTATTCCAGAAATTCCTGTATCTACTGTTATCATTAATGTGTAATTTTCTTTTGATATATAATCTATTGCCGGTTTATTTAATCCATATCCTTCTTCAAGTCTATTTGGAATATATGAGTCGACTTGCAATCCTCTGTCTTCTAAAAAGCTTTTTAGTACTGTTATACTTGTTATTCCATCAACATCATAATCTCCATAAATTATTGTTTTTTCGTTTGTTTTTATTGCTTTTAATATTCTTTCAACTGCAATATTCATATCTGGCATTAAAAATGGGTCGTGAAAGTTTCTTCTTGTTGGGTGTAAAAATACTTCAATATTTTCATCTTTTATTTTTCTATTTACTATTATTGTTGATAATAGTTGACTTATTTTGTATTTTTCTGCTATTTTATTTACTTCTTCTGTGTTAGCTTCATATATTTGCCATTTTTTATTCATACCTTTCTCCTTTTTTTACTTTTCATATATTGTATAACATTTTAGGCTTTTTTTAAAGTCTTTTTTTAAATTTAATATGGTTTTATTGAACAAATATTACATTTATTAAATTGTAAGAACAAATCTGAAAAAATCAAAAATTTTTTCAGTAAATTTGTTCGTGCGCGAAAATTTATGAAATAAATTTTCTGTGCAATGTAGTTTTATATATTAGGAAAGTTGCATAACTTTCCTAATATATAAAAAAAGCTTGCAATTTATACTGCAAACTTTTTTATTTTTATATTAAATTTGTTTTGCAAAAACTATTGTTCTTACATCATTACTTGCATCTGTACATGTTGATAATGTTAATTCAGCTAAACCATTTGTATCTCTAGTATAGAATGATGAATCTGTTGATGATGCTTCAAACTTGTTATAAACTTCATATGTTAAACTTTTTCCTGTGTAATCTGTTACATATATTTTTGCTCCATTTGTAATTTTCTTTAAATTAGAGAAAAACATTCCATTTCTATAATTATGTCCTTGGATTACAGAGTTTCCTGGTTTATTTAAATTATCTTTTGGATATAACAATATTAAAGCTGTATTTAATGCTCCTGCTGAATTTTGTTCTAGAATAGGATATTCTATATTAAGTGATGGTATCTTCATTGTTCCTAAAACATCATATCCTTTATATTTTTTCTTTCCTGAACTACTTCCACTAGTTGATGAATCTGACAATGCTGCTTCATTTGATGTATCTAATGTAACATTGCCTCCTGTACTGTCATCTCCATTTTCATCTGATGTTGTAATATTTCCTTGATAATCTTCAACAAAATCTGATGCTTGTTTTGTTGAATTATAATTTCTTATATAATCAAATGCTAAAAATCCTAATAAAGCTACTATTGCTACAATTACTATAACTAATATAATTGTTAATACTTTACTATATTTACTTTCAAACATATTTTTTACCTCCGTACATTTTTAACTCTGATTATATTATAACATATTAAATTTTATTTTACAATTTTTTTATACAATTTTATCCCCAAATTTTGCACCTGCTAATACATGAAAATGTAAATGCATTACTTCTTGTCCTGCGTCTTTTCCACAGTTCACTATAACTCTATATCCATTTTCTTTGAATCCTTTTTCTTCAGCAATTTTATTTATTACTCCATATATCTTTCCTACTATCGCTTCATCTTCTTTTTCCATATGTGCTAATGATGTTATATGTTTTTTAGGAATTACTAATATATGAATTGGAGCTGCTGGGTTTATATCATTAAATGCTAATATTTCTTCATCTTCATATACTTTTGTTGAAGGAATTTCACCTTTTATAATTTTACAAAATAAACAATCTTCCATTTTATCACCTTTCAATTATTTTTTAGGGATTAAAGACCCGTCCCCTAATCCCCATTTTTTTAGGGATTGAGGGACGGGTCTCCAATCCCGATTTTTTATTTTTCCAATATTGCTTTTATTCTTCTAACTCCTGCTGAACTTGCTTCTTCTTTTTTAATTTTGAATTTTCCAAGTTCACTTGTGTTTTTAACATGAGGTCCACCACAAAGTTCTTTTGATACATCTCCTATTGTATAAACAGTTACAACATCTGGATATTTTTCTATAAACATACACTCTGCACCTGATTTAACAGCATCTTCTTTTTTCATTTCTTCAACTGTTACAGGTAAAGCATCTTGAATCCATTTGTTTACTAAATCTTCTGTTTGTTTCTTTTCTTCATCTGTCATTTTGTGATCACAGTTAAAGTCGAATCTCATTCTGTCTACTGTAATATTTGAGCCTCTTTGATGTGTTTCTGGTCCTAAAACTACTTTAAGTGCTGCATTTAATAAATGTGTTGCTGTATGATATGCTATTGTTGTATCATTTTGTTCTGCTAGTCCACCTTTAAATTTTTGTTCTGAACCCATTCTTGATTTTTCTTGATGTGCTTTGAATAGTTCGTCAAATTCTTTCATATCAACTGTCATGTTATTTTCTTGCGCTAGTTCACTTGTAACTTCTGGTGGAAATCCATATGTGTCATATAATTTGAATACTACTTTTCCATCTATTTTAGTCTTTCCTTGTTCTTTTGCTTTATTCATTTCTTTTTCGAATTCTTTTTCACCATGTGCAAGTGTTTTTACAAATTTATTTTTCTCTTCAATTATTACATTTTTGATTAATTCTGCATTTTTTGCTAAATCTGGGTACATTTCTTTTAAGTTTTCCACATTTATATCTATTAAAGTTGATATTTCATCAAGATTTATTTGTAATTTGTTCATATGTCTTACCATTCTACGAATTAATCTTCTTAAAATATATCCTCTGTCAACATTGCTTGGTCTTCCACCATCACTAATTACCATCATACTTGAACGTAAATGTTCTGCTATGATTCTTCTACTTTCTATGTTATCAACTTTTTGTAATTCTGATAGTTTGTCCATGACTGGTTTGAATAATTCTGTATCAAATGGTGTTTCTTTGCCTTGTAATAGCATTGTCATTCTTTCTAGTCCTAGTCCTGTGTCAACATTTCTTTGTGCTAGTTTTGAATATTTTCCATCTTTGCTTTTGAAATATTCCATAAATACATTGTTCCATATTTCAACATATTTACCGCAATCACATGATGGTTGACAGTCTGGTCCACATGCTGGTTTTCCTGTGTCATAGAACATTTCTGTATCTGGTCCACATGGTCCTTCTTCTCCAGCTATCCACCAGTTGTCGTCTTTTCCATAATAATAGATATGTCCATCTAAAATTCCTGCTTTTTTCCAACATTCTGCTGCAACTTCATCTCTTGTGCAGTCTTCATCTCCTGCAAATACTGTTACAGATAGTTTTTCTACTGGTATTTGTAATTCTTTTGTTAAGAAATCAAAGCTCATTTGGATTGATTCTTCTTTGAAATAGTCTCCTAATGACCAGTTTCCTAACATTTCAAAATATGTTAAGTGTCTATTATCTCCTACTTCCTCTATGTCATTTGTTCTTAAACATTTTTGGTAATCTGTAAGTCTTGTTCCTGATGGATGTTTTTCTCCTAATAAATATGGTACTAATGGTTGCATTCCCGCTGTTGTGAATAGTACTGATGGGTCATTCTCTGGTATTAATGATGCTGATGGTATTACAGCGTGTCCATGTTCTTTAAAAAAGTTTAGGTATTTATTTCTTATTTCTATTGCTTTCATTTATTTTCCTTCTTTCTATTTTTGATTGTACGGATTAAATTATACTTCAAAAAAGCTAAAAAATCAAGGTTTTATATTGTTTTTTTGTTTATTATACCGTATAATAAACATATGAAAAAATTGATTGTTAATAAAAAATATGATGGAAAAAAATTGAATAAGTTTTTATTAGAAAATATACCTAATTTAACATATGGACTTTTTTGCAATACGTTAAGAAAAAAGGATATTAAAATTAATGAAAAGCGTATAAATAAAGATGTAACAGTATATGAAGGAGATGAAATTTTAGTATATATTGCTGATTCATTATTAGAAAGCAAAAATCAAGTTAAATTAGATGTTATATATGATGATGACAATATTTTGATTATAAATAAACCTGCAAATATTGAGGTTACTGGTGAAAATTCTTTAACTTCATTGGTTCACAAGAATTATGAAACTTTAAATTTTAAACCTATGCCTTGCCATAGACTTGATAGAAATACTACTGGTTTAGTTTTGTTTGCCAAAACTGAAATTGCTTTAAACATTCTTCTGGATAAATTTAAAAATCATGAAATTGAAAAGCATTATCTTGCTTTGGTGTATGGAATACCTAAAGTTCAAAGTAAAAGGTGTGAAGCTTATTTGTTTAAAGATAATAAAAAATCAATGGTGTATATTTCTGATGTTACTAAAAAGGGATATGTTAAGATTATTACTTCTTTTTCTGTTTTAGAAAAACGTAAAGATAATACTTCTCTTTTGGATGTTGAAATTGAAACTGGTAAAACTCATCAAATCAGGGCTCATTTAGCTTATTTAGGATACCCTATTATTGGTGATGGTAAGTATGGAAAAAATGATATTAATAAATCTTTTAAAAAGTCTCGTCAGATGCTTTGTAGTTATAAATTGAAGTTTAACTTTTCTTCTGATAGTGGTGTGTTGAATTATTTGAATGGTAAAGAGTTTGTGTTGAAAAATGTTGATTTTTGATTTTTTGTAATTTATGTTTTATAGTGTTTTTATTTTGCATTTTTTGTTTGCATATTTGTTATTTTTGTTGTATAATAAATATGTTGATGCGGGTATAGTTTAGTGGTAGAATCCCATGCTTCCGACCTGGTTGCGCGAGTTCGATTCTCGCTACCCGCTCCATAAGGTAAAATCGTCGCACCAATGTGACGTTAATGATTAAATCAATCTGAAAAGATTGATTTTTTTGTGCGTTATTGTAAAGAAAGGTGTGATGTGATATGATTAAAATAATTAAAAAGAAAATCAATATGAGTGATGAACTCAAAACCAAAATTAATTGGTCTTGCAAATTTAATAACAGACCCTACCAGATTATTGAGTGTCACCTAAGGATTGTGGAGCATACAAATCTAGCGTATGTTGAGCCTCACAAAGTAATTATTGGAGATACATTATATTTATTCTTCAATGGACAAAAACATTTTTATATTAGGAATTTAAAGAAGAAAATCCCTATTGCTGATTTATCAGAATACATAGCAAGGCATTAATTGAGAGTTTATATACTCCCATAATATTGTTTTATTTTGTCGTGTAAATAATCAATATAAAGTATAAGGTGTCTTGTTATGTGACACCTTTTTTGGTGCCTTTCATTAAAAGAAAAGGAGGAAAAATTATGAATAATGAAAGGATGATTGCAGCAGTTTATATTCGTGTTTCGACAGAGGATCAGGCACGAGAAGGATTTTCTTTAGGAGAACAAAAAGAAAAGTTATTACAACTCTGTGCATTTAAAGGTTATGAAGTATTTAAGGTTTATGAAGATGCAGGAATATCTGCAAAAGATATGGAACATAGACCAGCGTTTCAAGAGATGTTACAAGATATGAGGACCGGAAGAATTAATTATATTGTAGCCTACAAATTAGATAGAGTTACTCGTTCAGTTCGTGATTTAGAAGAACTTATATCACAGTTAGAAAAATATAATTGCTATTTAGTTTGTGATAGATATGACGTTAATACTTCTACTGCTAATGGAAGATTTTTTGTAAGAATGTTAACAGTATTATCACAGTTAGAAATTGAAATTGTATCGGAAAGAACTAAATTTGGACTTAATGGAGCAATTAAGTCAAGTCACCTGCCAGGTCCTGCCCCACTAGGATATAAGAAAGATGGCAACAAAAAAACTATTGTTGATGAAGCAACAAAACCTATTATTGAAAGAATATTTAAAATGTATTTAGAAGGCAAAAGTTTTCAACAAATATCAAATGTCTTTAATGAAGAAAAATTATTAAATCCAAAGAAATGGAAAGACACGACTATTCAAAAGATAATTGATAACAAAATCTATATGGGAGATTATGAGCAATATAAAAGAATTGCTAAAAAAGAAAACAAAGAACCTGTTATTTATATGAATGTTGTTGAGCAAATAATATCACGTGCAATGTGGGAAGAATGCCGAAGACAAAAAGAAGTTAATCAAAGAACTTATACTAGAGATAAAGTTTATTTATTCTTTCAAAAGATTAAATGCCCTACTTGTGGAAGAATAATGAAATGTAAAGGTTCTGGTGGTAAGAAGAAAAAGTATATGTATTACAATTGTGAGAAATGCCATTTAAATTATCGTGAAGATAAAATAGAAGAAGAATGTTTAATGCAATTTATTTATGATCTAGTTGAATATGATATGGCAGTTAAAAAGTATTTTTTACCTATTTTAGCAGACTACAAACCAACAAAAACTGATGATATAGATAAAGAGATTAATGGATTAATAAAACAAAAAGAACGTATCAAAAAAGCATATATGAGTGGTATTGTTGAAATAGAAGATTTTTCAGAAGATTATAAACTTATTGAAGAAAAATTAGAAAATTTAGAGCAAAAGAAATCTGAACTATTAAATCTAGATAATATAACTTTTACACCACAGCAGTTAATGGCAGATAGAGATATTGAACGAGAAACTATGATAAGATTAGACACTTTAAATGATGTTGTAAAAACAAATTGGGAAAGCAAAACCAAAGATGAAAAACAAGAATTTATATCTAAATTTATTGAGTCAATTATTCTAACAAAAGATAAAAACAATGAACATTATTAAAAGAATTAATCTATACAGAAAATATGTGAGTACGTACTCACATATTTTGTCTGGCAAGCACTGAATTTGTACTCCCATACAAATTCTATATGGGAATTCCCATACCCTTAAATTTTTAGAAAGGAGATTTCAAATTATGAGAATAAGAAATAATAAAGTTAATGTATTTTTAAGTGATGATGAGAAGTTTATTTTAAAAAGAGATTCTTCAAAATTAAACTTATCTCAGTCTGAATATATTAGAAATTTAATTGTAGGATACGAGATTAAAATTCCAGAAGTCAAAGAAGAACAAAAACCTAAAAAAGATGAATATATTATAGAAAATATTGTTAAAGCACTAGAAGAAAATATTAATTGCTTAATCAAAGTAAAAAATAAATTTCATCATCTTGGATATTTTGAAGATGAACAAGCAATTTGAACTAAAATCGAATTTTTAAAGACACAAAATAATACACTAAAAAAATATATACCTCATATTGAAAATTATAAAGACAATGCCAACTAAGCATTGTCTTTTAATAATAATTTATGGTTATCAAAGTGATAAAACTTATTACATATTTCATTTATTTTTTCATTATGTGTAGCAATTATTAATGTTTTATCTTTAAAGTGTTTTAATATAAAATCCACTACAATTTCTTCAGTATGTTTATCTAAATTAGATGTAGGCTCATCTAAAATATAAACATCTTTTTCCATTAGATAACTTCTTAAAATATTTATTCTTCTTTTTTGACCAGTTGAAAGTTTTAATCCTTTTTCACCAACTATGGTATATATTCCATCTTCAAACATTAGAATTTCATCTAGTTCTAATTCTTTTAAATAATTTATTATTTTTTCATCTGAAATACTCTTATCTAAACATAAATTTTCTTTTATAGTCATATTAAATAATTCTATTTCTTGACTTACAACTCCTATGTCAAGTCTATAATCTCTCATATTATTTTCATCTATTTTAGCATTTCCTTTATAAGTAGTTATATTTCCTAAAATCAAGTTGATTAAAGATGTTTTTCCTTGACCAGACTTCCCAGTTATTGAAATTTTATCTTTATTTTTTATTACCATATTATCAACTTTAATATTAAAATTAGATTCTTTATATTTTAAATCTATATTTGATAATTCTATTTTATTAAAATTAGTTAATAATTCTCTTTCATCTAATTTACTAAATAATTGAATACATTTTTTCTTTAATGCTTTTAATTCAAATCCACTAACAATTGTTCCAGATAATTCATCAAATATAAATCCCATTTCTAAATAAATAGATATATAAAATGTAATTATTCCTAGTGTATCAATTCCATTAGATAAATCTATAACTGCCTTTATAATTGCTAATGCAAATGGTATCACAATTAAAATATTTCTTATTAATTCTTCTAATGAATAGCATTTAACATACTTGTTTTGTTTTTTATAACATTCGTTTCCTTCTTTTGATATAATTTTTTCAAAATATTTGTTATCATTTAATGCTTTAACAGTTCTAATATTACTAATAAAGTCTTGATATACAGATGAATACTCATATTCTTTATCATATAAATCTTCAACATGTTTATTTGATTTTTTTAATATGTATACACTTATCATAACACATAAAATACTTAATACTAACGATGTTACAAATAAAATTTTTGATTGTTGAAATACAGTAAGAAAGAAAAATCCAAAAGATAATAATATTCCTATATATTCTGCACTAAGAATCTTTTTAACTAACTCAGATATCTTTTCTATTATATTCTCTAAATATCCTGTTTGGTACTTAGATAAAGTTTCTACAGGCACTTTAGTTAATTTTTTGTAGTATTCTAAATATTGAACATTAGAGTAATCATATAAATAATTATCCATAACTTTTCTCTCTAAATATAACACAAAACATCTAACTGATTTAGAAGCAATAAATATCGAAGCAACAATTACTGCTTTTTCAATAGTAAAAGGCATTGTTAAAAAAAGAGCAAAAGTATAAGGAATAACGTAGTAAATAAAATCTAAAAAAGCCTCAATAAACAAGCATAAAGCAACTTTTTTCCTGTCTAATAATCCAAATATAAAATTAATGTTGTTTTTTTTCATCTTAATCTACTCCACATATTATTTTCTTACAAATAAATTATACTATATTTAGACATTTTTTTCTATACTTCCTTGAAAATATCTAATAAAATGATATAATAAATCTATCAGAGAGATTTAATCAAATCTTATAGTCTTAATTTCGTAAACGTGTATAGTTAAGGCTCCAATAAATACTAAAACTAGCAGTATATACATCGTTTTGTATTACTGCTATTTTTATATTTTACCATTATATTGTTGGTAAATGCAAGTTTAATATGTAATTATTTTCTTTTGTTTTTTGTGCAAATTCTAATAGATATTTTTGTTTTTCACAATTTGATACAGCTACTTTAAAACCTTGTATTGATTTCTATCATTATTTTGATTTATAATTTCTATTAATTTCTGTGGTTCTACTTTAAAAATTTGTAATTTATACTTAATAATTTGTTCATTTTCTTCTATTAAAATTTTTTTCAGAAGTTATTTATGCAGCCAATATTCTTTTAAATGATAATAAAACAATATTAATGCCGTTAATTACAGATATTCTTTGGGCATCAGGAAAGTTCTCAAATTATTCATATCTTTTGAGAAGAACTGGTGATTCGGTTGAGTCTCTTAAAAATATCGCTTTAACCAAAGAAATTTACAGTTGTACTTCAAAATCAAAAACTTTATCTTATTATGTAAAATTGATAAAAGAAAAAAATATTCAGTAATGTTAAAACACCCTATATCTTTATAGGGTGTTTTTATCTATGCTTTTACCATTTCAAGTTTGCTCTCAACTAATTCACAAATTAAATCTGCAGATTTTTCAACACCAAAAGCATCACTATTAATACAAATATCATAATTAGAATGATTATCCCATTCCTTTTCAGTATAATATTTATAATGATTTGCTCTTAATTTATCAATACGCTTAATCTCTTTCTCTGCTTTAGACTTATCCATACCATAATATTTAGTTGCTCTATTGATTTTATCTTCCATATCACTATAAACAAAAACATTTATAACATTTTCTCTACCAGATAAAATGAAATCAGCACATCTACCAACAATAACGCAAGATTCTTTGTCAGCTACTTCTTTTATTAATTCAGATTCTTTAATGAACAACTCATCACTATTATTTAATCCTGAATAATATCCATTATTTAAACTTGCTAAAGCATCTCTTTTTTGTTCATTGTTTTCAATATATTCTTCAGATAAACCTGTTTCTTCTGCTACTTTTGAAATAAATTCATTATCATATAATTTTATTCCTAATTTATCAGCAACTAATTTTCCAATATATCTTCCACCTGATGCATATTCTCTTGCTATTGTTATAACAACATGTTTTGAAAGTTTGCTTTCTGTGTTTGCTATAGTTTCTTTGTTTACTACTTTTACATTTCCTTGTTTTAATTTTCTTATTTCTCTTATCAAGAATATTGTTGCTAATATGAATGCTAATCCATCAGCAAATGGTCCTGCGAATAAAACTCCATGTATTCCAAACATCTTTCCAAAAATTATCATTGCAGGTATTAAGAAAGCAATTTGTCTTGATATTGAAAGTATTGCACTTATTATGCTCTTTCCAATTGCTTGGAAGAATATTCCTGATGGAATTTGAATTCCATTACAGATGCAAAGCATTAAGTATGTTCTAAATGCTAAACATGCAAATTCCATGTAATTTGCGTCTCCACTACCAAATATTGATATTAATTTATCTGGTATTGTTTGGAATAATATAAATGCTGTTGTACTAATTATAACACTTGATCCTAATACTATTTTTAATGTTGTTTTTACTCTGTCAAATTTTCTAGCTCCATAGTTGTATCCAAATATTGGTTGTGCACCTGCTGCAATTCCTATTATTATGCTGTTTAATATTTGACTTATTTTCATTACAATTCCTAGAACTGTAATTGGTATTTCTGAGCCAAATTTTGATTCTGCTCCATATTTTCCAAGTGTATTGTTTTCAGTAGCCATTACAAATACTATACTCATTTGGTTTATAAAACTGCTTATTCCTAACATTGAAACTTTTTTTGCTACACTTGATTTTATTTTAAATGCTTCTTTACCTAATTTTATTGATTTAAATTTTTTAACATATAATGCATTTAGTATAAATACTAAAATTTGGCTTATTACAGTTGCAATTGCTGCTCCTTCAACTCCCATTTTAAATACAAATATAAATATTGGGTCTAATATTGTGTTTAATACTGCACCTACAAGCATTGTTGTCATTGAATATTTTGGACTTCCATCTGATCTTATTATTGAATTTAATGTTGTTCCTATCATTGAGAATGGTAATCCTATTGCTATTACATAACCATATTTTAATGCATATTCTTTTAATGCTTCTGTACATCCAAACATTGTTAATAATTGTGGTAAAAATATTAATGTTATTGCACAGAATAATACTGATACTATTGTTGAAATTGCTAGTGAATTTCCTACACCTTTTGCTGCTTCATCTTTTTTCTTTTCTCCTAGTTTTAAGCTTAAATATGCTGATGCTCCATCTCCAAACATTAGTGAAAATGCTAAGCCTATCATTGTTAATGGGAATACTACGTTTGTTGCTCCATTTCCTAGGTATCCTACTCCCCACCCTATAAAAATTTGGTCTACTATGTTATATAGTGAGTTTACTAATAGGGATATTATACATGGGATTGAAAATTTTCTTATTAATTTTCCTATTTTTTCTGTTCCTAGTATGTTTTCTTCTTTTTCCAATTTTCTCTCCTTCTTTCTTTTGATATTTTTTGTCTTTGGGCGTAAAAAGCCGTAAGTCCTTGTCTGGACTTACGTTTTACCTGCACGACTTATCTATTATATCACAATTTTATTTTTTATGTAAGTGTTTTTTTTGAAATTTTTTATTAATTTCTTCCAATTATATCTTTTATAATCTCCCCTGCAATAATCAAACCTGCAACAGAAGGCACAAACGAAATACTTCCAGGAACTTGATTACGAATACTACACTTTCTTTTAGTACCTGGAGGGCAAATGCAATTTGTTTTGCAACTATTTTCAATATTTTCATATGGACGTATTGGTTCTTCTTTTGAATAAACAACTTTAAGTTTCTTTATTCCCCTATTTCTCAATTCTTTTCTCATAACCTTTGCTAATGGACATACTGAAGTTTTATAAATATCTGTTACTTCAAATCTTGTTGGATCAAGTTTATTTCCTGTCCCCATACTTGAAATAATAGGAATATTTAATTTATTAGCTCTTACAACTAACTCAACTTTAGCAGTTACTGTATCAACACTATCTACTATGTAATCAACTGTATTGTCCAAAATTTCTTTGCTATCTGGCATAAAAAATTCTTGATATACTTCTACATTTGCATTTGGGTTTATTTCTAAAATTCTTTCTTTTGCAACTTCAACTTTTGGCTTTCCAATTGTTTTTCTAGTTGCAATTATTTGTCTGTTCAAATTTGTTAAGCAAATCTTGTCATCATCTACTAATATAAAATTGCTAACTCCTGCTCTTACAAGTCCTTCTACTACAAATGAACCAACTCCACCAATTCCAAATACTGCAACTTTTGCATTTTGTAATTTTTCTATTCCTTCTTTTCCTATCAATAGTTCTGTTCTTGAAAATTGATTTAACATTTTATTTTTCCTCCTCCAAGAACTATGTCTCCAACATAAAATACAGCTGATTGACCTGGTGTTATTGCTCTTTGTGGTTCGGTAAATGTTACTTTGATATTTTCTCCGTCTTGCTTAATTTTGGCTTTTGCAACTTTTGATGAATATCTGGTTTTTACATCAACTTCCATTGGCTCTTCTATTTTATCAACTAATAATAAGTTAATATCTGTAACTGTAATTTCTTTTTTGTATAGTTCTTTTTCTTCTCCTACTATTACTTCATTTTTTGCTTTGTTAAATCCTAAAACAAATAATGGTACTTTATATGATATTCCTAGTCCTTTTCTTTGACCTATTGTGTAATTGTATAGACCTGTATGTTTTCCTAATATTTCACCTTTTGAATTTACAATATTTCCTTTTTTAGGTTTTATATCTGAATTAGTTTCAAGGAATTTTTTGTAATTTCCATCTGGCACAAAACATATATCTTCACTGTCTGGTTTATTTGCTACTTTTAAGTTATTTTCTCTTGCTATTTCACGTATTTGTTCTTTGTCTGTAAAATCTGCTAATGGAAATAATACATGTTCTATCAATTCTTTTGGAATATTCCATAATACATAACTTTGGTCTTTTTTACCTGCTTGTGATTTTTTTAGTACCCATCTTCCATATTTTTCGCTATATTCTGTTTTTGCATAATGTCCTGTTGCTATGTAATTACATCCTAGTTCCTTTGCTTTTTCCCACATAATTCCAAACTTCATATATTTGTTACATTCGATACATGGGTTTGGTGTTCTGCAATTTGCGTAACAATCTATAAAATCATTTATTACATAGTCTTTGAATTGTTCTTTGCAATTATATGTAAAATGTGGAATTCCTATTGTTTTGCAAACATTTTTTGCATCTATGTATGTGTTTATGTTACAACAACTGCTTCCTGCAAATAGTTCTAGTGTTATTCCTAATGGCTCATATCCTTCTTTTTTTAGTAGTAGTGCTGATACTGAGCTGTCAACTCCTCCACTCATTCCTAATAATACTTTTTTGTTTTCCATTTTTACCTCCGGTTGTCAATAGGGGTGCACCCTTTTTGACAACTTTTATTTATTTGATTTTTATTGACAACAATTTATATTTCCAGTTCCTGTACTATCATTTTTATTTAGCATATCTTCAATAGTATGCCAAGCCAAAAGAGCACATTTAACCCTTGCCGGCATATTAGACACATTTCTAAAAGCTATTGCATCTTCCAATTTTTTAAGTTCTTCCTCATCAGTTGTTTCTCTTTTTATCATTTCTATAAATGTTTTTATAATCTCTTTTGCCTCTTCAACTGTTTTACCTTTTAGTGTATCTATCATTATTGATGTTGATGCTTGTGAAATTGCACATCCATGTCCTGAAAATGCCATATCTTCTATTTTATTTCCATTTAATTTTAATTGTAGTGTTATTTCATCTCCACAATTGGGGTTATGCCCTACTTCACAGTAATCTGCATTTTCTAGTTTCTTTTTGTTGTATGAATTCATACTGTGTTCCATTATTAATTCATTGTAAACATCTGTTAACTCGTCCATTTTTTCTCCCTATTTTATATAATTTTTAAACATATTATAAGCCTTATCAAGTGCCTTAACCAATTTATCTACATCATCTTTTGTATTGTAGATGTAAAAACTTGCTCTACATGTAGAATCAATACCCAAGAATCTCATAAGTGGTTGAGCACAATGATTTCCAGAGCGCACACATACACCTTCTGAATCTAAAATACTTGCAACATCATGTGGATGTACTCCTTTAATGTTGAATGAAATCACGCTTGAATGATTTTCTTCATTTGGTGTCGTGTATAGTGTTAGATAATCTAGTTTTGATAATTCTTGTCTTGCATATGATATTACTTCATGTTCAATTTCTTGTATTTTATCATATCCTAAATTTTCAATATAATCAATAGCTGCACCTAAACCAATTACGCCTTCAACATTTTGTGTACCAGCCTCAAATTTATTTGGAAGTGGTGCAAATGTTGTATCTTGTTCATACACATATTCTATCATGTCTCCACCCATTAAAAATGGAGTCATTTTGTTTAATATTTCTCTTTTTCCATATAGCACACCAATTCCAAGTGGTGCAAGCATTTTATGTCCTGAAAATACTAGAAAATCAGCATCTAAATCTTGAACATCAATCTTCATATGTGGTATGCTTTGTGAGGCATCAACTATTACTATTGCACCTTTTTTATGTGCATATTTAATTATTTTTTTGACATTATTTATTGTTCCTAAAACATTTGAAACATGTGTAATTCCAACAATTTTTGTTTT
>ULWV01009645.1_pt1 | contig 26092 bp, 19 predicted proteins | sample 1960651 | NCBI WGS metagenome assembly ULWV01 (sample SAMEA4835820, study PRJEB28245) | human gut metagenome | biome: gut microbiome; material: fecal sample | place: Denmark | collected 2008
GTAATACCATTCTGAATATCTCGTAATATACGCTCCTCATACCTGCCATCAACAGCTTCTCTTAACACATATGGAACAATAAGGAAGTACTTTGCTCTATTCTGGATGGTAGATGTCCCCGGAAAGAAATAATTGGCAAAAGCATCACGAATAATGCCGATTCCAAGTTCATCGACTGCTCCCTGTTCACTCAGAAGGTTGATCACATCTAATGCCTTCTGCCGGTCTTCTTTTGAAAAATCTATCCATCCTAACTGCATGTTTTCAGAGTAATTTTATCTTACATCAGTTTGGAGGTTTACACAAACTTTGGGATACTCCCACATCCAGATACCGCACCTCTTTTAATTTTTCATAGTAGAATTTTTCATGTGCTTCACTGATAAATACAATTTCCTGTTTCTTTGTGTTTTTTGCTCCTAACGCTGTGTTGTCCATGTTCTTTTCCTCCTGAAATAAAATAATTGACTATAACAGAAAAGGACGAACTCATCTTCTAAAATGAATTCGTCCTTTCAGGCACAGTTATTAGGTTGTTTCAATACATCTCACAGGTTATTCCGTATTATTGGGTAATTTTTTGATGTACTTTTGATGTACTAACCCTCATTTGATGTACTATTTCAGGAAGAAAAACCCTTTTATTCTTCTGCAAAAAGTTTCTGCTTCCGCTCAATCATCTCATCAATTCTCTCGATATACTGCCCGACATCCTTGACATTCTCGCATCGTTCGATCCGATGAGTGCCGTCCGGATTTGGCTGATTCCAGACACGTTTTGTCGAAGCTCCTGCTCCGCACGCCACGATGGTCTGTTTTTCCTCCATGATCAGAATATTATAAACTCCCGCTTTTCCTTCTTTCGCATAACCGACATTCTCAAGGTTTCCCGCCATTCCCTTCTGGCGGTACAGATAATAAGGGAACAGGTCCATCTTCTTCGCATAGGAAGCGGTCAGGTCCATATGTTCCTGCGTGTTGACCATCTTATAATCTTTATAGTCTTCCTTGAACATATTTAAGCGCGCCGCGCGTTTTAGTGCCAGAGAGTGAACAGTCAGATTGTCCGGTTTTAACTGCATGATCTGCTCTAATGTATCGCGTACGTCCTCTAAAGATTCTTCCGGCAGTCCCATAATGAGATCCATATTAATATCATCAAATCCAAGTTCTCTTGCGATCTTAAAACTTTCCACAGTCTGTTCTACCGAATGGCGCCTTCCGATCAGGTCGAGCGTTCTCTGCTGCATGGTCTGCGGATTGATGGAAATTCGTGTGATTCCCCATTTGCGCAGCACCTCTAATTTTTCTCTTGTGATGCTGTCCGGTCTGCCGGCTTCCACGGTAAACTCAAGGCAGTCTGACAAATCAAAACTACATTTAATTTTACGGATCAGACGGTCTAACTGATAAGGCTCTAATGTTGTCGGCGTTCCGCCACCGATATAAATGGAATTTAAATGCTTGTGATAAAACTTTGCCGCCGTATAATCAATCTCTTTTTCCAGTGCATCTAAATAAGCATCCACACGGTTCTTCCAGCTTACAAGCGGATATGATGTAAACGAGCAGTACAGGCAGGTCGTCGGACAGAACGGGATTCCGATATAAAGACTGTATCCGTTGTCATAATCAATTTTCTTTAAGATCGCATTTTCTCGTTCTGCAATATCGGTTGCAAGTTCAATCTTCTCATCGGAAGCAAAATAGGTATCCTTCATATACCGGTAGATCTCCTCCCGGCTTTTTCCTTCCTCCAGCAATTTCATAGGAATCTTCGTTGGACGGATTCCGGTCAGGTTTCCCCATGGAAGTGTTCGTTTCGTATAATCACAGAGCATACGGTACAGCATCTGCTTCAGCTGATTTTTCGTCCGCACGCGATCCGAAAAATCTACCTGAATTGTCTCACCCGGTATCTCTTTTACTTCTTCCTGACCCGGTTTTTCATTTGCCTGCGCATCCTCATTTGCATGCACGATCTCCTGCCATGTGATCTGAATCGTATCTTCCCCGTAGTTTACCTGCATGCGGATATCGATTTTTTCATCATATTCTTTTTTTTCTGCCGATACACCCACATACTGTTCCGGGAAAAATGCCTTGATCAGAGAATGAATATCATATTCAAATTCCGGTTTATTTAATAAAACTTCTATCATCCCAAAACCTCTCACTTACAGATACGGATTATACATCCGCTCTGTCCCAATCGTTGTAATATCATTGTGTCCGGTGTACACGGTCGTTTCATCCGGAAGCGGCAGAAGTTTCTCCTTAATGGAGCGGATGATCTGTGCTGCACTGCCCTTTGGAAAATCGGTGCGTCCCACCGATGTGCAAAAGAGGGTGTCCCCGGAAAAAACTACATTCTGATACGGGAAATAATAGCAGCAGCCACCCACCGTATGTCCCGGTGTATGGAATACACGGATATGAAAACCGGCAAGGTCGATCTCCTGCTCATTCTTCAAAAATACATCCGCATGATAGGTCTTTTGTACACCTTCCCAGCCGCTTAAATTGAGAGACGGCGTATCTAAGGTCTCTTTTTCATGCTCCTCGGCATATATTTTGATATCAAAATGTTTTGCAAGTTCCTCCGCTCCACCCGCATGGTCAAAATGTCCATGTGTCAGCAAAATTGCGATCGGTGTCAGCTTTTCCTGACAAATCTTCTTGGCAAGTTGATCTGCACTTGCCCCCGGATCGATAACCAGTACTTCTTTTGTGTCATCGTTGATCGCAAAATAACAGTTTGTCTGTACCGGACCAACTACATATTGTTCTACTTTCAATGGTGCCATAGTTTCCCCTTTCCTGTCTGACAAAATCTTTTTCTTTACAGAAAAACTGGCTGCCCATCTGGATGCGGTTCATGTTTCCCACAACCTTCTGACAACCAGTTCTTTTAGCCCGTCGTTCTCTCTATATCAATGATACTCTCGATCTGCCGCAGTCTCTCCACAACGCTTGTAAGTTCTTCCCTGCCCTTCGTGCTGAAAGATACATCGATTGTTGCAATTCCCTGCTTGCTTGTTTTGGAGTGAATCGAATCAATATCGATCTCACGCTCTGTAAATATCTTTGTGATATCCACGAGAAGACCGGTTCGGTTATTGCCGTAGATCTTGATCTCTGCACGGTACAGGCCACTGCTGCCGGACTCTTCATCATGCTGCCACTCTGCATCGATCAGACGCTCACGCTCCATATCAGACAGATTGATAATGTTGATACAGTCTGTTCTATGGATGGAAACACCTCGGCCTCTGGTTACAAATCCAACGATCTCGTCTCCCGGTACCGGACTGCAGCACTTTGAAAAATGCACTGCCACATCATAAAGTCCTTTTACAATGATACCGCTCTTGGAATGTTTCTGTACGACCTTATCTTTATTCTCGGCAATGGTCTCAAGCACTTCATCATCCGTGATACACGCAAGATGGTCTTTTTTGTATTCCTCATACATGCGGTTTACGATCTGACCTTCTTTTAAACCACCATGTCCGATCGTTGCAAGGCAGGAATTCCAGTCATGGAAACCATATTTTCTTAAAATTTTCTCCTGATATTCCGGCTTATTGATATCCGGGAAATTGATTCCCTTGGATTTTGCCGATGCGATCAAAAGTTCCTTGCCGTGTGTAATATTTTCTTCTTTTAACTCACTGCGGAACCACTGATTGATCTTATTTTTCGCCTGGGTGCTTTTTACAATATTTAACCAGTCACGGCTCGGTCCCTTTGAATTCTGGGAAGTGATTACTTCCACACGGTCACCGTTCTGGATGATGTAGTCGATTGGAACCAGTTTTCCGTTGACTTTTGCACCGATCATCTTATTGCCGACCGCGGAATGAATACTGTAAGCAAAGTCGATCGGCGTGGAACCGGTCGGAAGATTCTTGACATCTCCGGTCGGTGTAAAACAGAATACCGTATCGGAAAACAGGTCAAGATCGCTCTTTAGCAGGCTCATGAACTCTTTATTATCTGACATGTCGCGCTGCCACTCTAAGATCTGACGGAGCCAGCTCAGCTTTTCCTCTTCGGTAACGGTCATTGGCTGTGACACACCGCCATTGTTACTTGCCTCTTTGTACTTCCAATGGGCAGCGATACCATATTCAGCCGTACGATGCATCTCAAAGGTACGGATCTGTATCTCAAACGGCTGACCGGTCGGTCCGATCAGAGTCGTATGGAGTGACTGGTACATGTTCGGCTTAGGCATCGCAATGTAGTCTTTAAACCGTCCCGGAATCGGCTTATACATCTCATGAATCACACCGAGTGCTGCATAACAGTCCTTGACGGAATCCACGATGATGCGGATGGCAAACAGATCATAAATCTGGTCTAATGTCTTGTGCTGATTGACCATTTTTTTGTAAATACTGAAGAAATGTTTTGCACGTCCGTCAACCTGTGCAGGAATTCCTGCATCTTTGATGTGCTGACGCACTTCTTCCACCAGTTTCTGTACATATTCGTCCCTGACACTCTTGCGCTGTGCGATCTGATGTACCAGATCATAATAGGCATCCGGCTCTAAATACTTGAGTGAGAGATCGTCCAGCTCGATCTTGATCTTGGAAATACCAAGACGCTGTGCGATTGGTGCGTAAATATCCATCGTTTCACGCGCTTTTTCCTTCTGCTTCTCAGGTGTCATGTATTTGAGCGTACGCATATTGTGAAGACGATCCGCAAGCTTGATCAGGATAACACGGATATCCTTTGCCATTGCAAGGAACATCTTACGAAGATTCTCTGCCTGAACCTCCACTTTATCCGCATCATAAGAGAGCTGTCCTAATTTGGTAACACCATCTACCAGAAGAGCAACCTCATCTCCAAACTCCTGTGCAATCTGTTCATCCGTCATAACAGTATCTTCCACAACATCATGCAAAAGTCCTGCAACGATCGTCTCCTTATCCAACTCTAACTCCGCTAAAATAATCGCAACACACAATGGATGGATGATATATGGCTCGCCGGACTTTCTTGCCTGTCCCTCATGTGCATCCCTCGCAACATGATATGCTTTCTCGATCAGCGATATATCTGTCGATGGATGATACTTTCGCACGCTGGCGATCAGTTCGTCATATAGTTTTTCCGGACTCTCAAACTCTTTCATCGGCTTGATGTTATCGTCCTCTTCTTTTACTTTTTTTTGCAGATCCAGTGATTCTGATGAAAAATCCGCCATGTGCCTCACCCACTTTATCCCTTTTTTAGTAGTTTATATTATATTTTATTTTTATGGAAAATGCAACGTTTATTGATGATATCATGCCCCGCTTTTGCTTATGGTATAGCGTTTCATGCATTTTCCGTCCAGATCCATTTCCTCCCGGAACATAAATCCCAGTTTTTCTGCCAGACATTCCGATGCTTTATTTCCTTTCTGGATCAGACAGTTTAATTTATCGAATTCAAGAAAATTCCATGCGTAACCGATCACAGCAAGACAGACCTCTGTTGCATACCCTTTTCTCTGATACGATACGTCGATCATATATCCAAGTTCCGGCTCACCGTCACACGCCTCACGATTCTCGATCCCGACCCGCCCGATCAGTTTTCCCGTCGCCTTTTCGATCACGACCCACATGCCGTACCCATAAAGGCGGTACATATAGTTAATATACGACCGCTGATACTCTTTTTCCTTTTCGTATTCATACAGCGGGTCTAAATATTCCGTCATTCCCTCCCCGGCATACAGTGCAAACAGGCCGTCTAAATCATCCAGCGTGATCTCCCGCACGATGCAGCGTTCTGTCGTGACGATCGTCCACGGAATACCATGTTTACGTTCATACGCACGAAGCAGAAACGTTTCATCCACTTCCTCAAGACCTTCGATTAACATAACCGCAGCCTGCATTCCCTGTTCTTCGATTCCCTCCGTCACTTCATCTGTGCTGTCATTACAATTCACGTTCTGACTACCAATTTCTGTAATCACATCGTCCGGTACTTCTCCTGTGCTCTCATTCTCTGCTCCGCCCGGTCCGATATATCCCAGCGTTGCCATTCCAAGCTGATCCATATTAGAAATAATGTGCCCATCTGTAGAGATGAGCACACTTTCTTCTGGTGGGAACAGAGAAAACTCTGCTCTGCGATTGGCATTATTTTTCCCTGTTACCACCAGTTTCAGATCCGGTTCCAGTCTGATATTCTGTTTTAAATAATCCAGTTCCCGCTCCGGGAGTCTGTCTGCTATTATAAATCTTAATTCCGGCATCGTATTTCACATTACCTCAATCGCTTATTCTAAGGTATCCTCTTCTGTATCCGGTTCCGGCACGACCGGATCTGTGGCATAATCATATTTGATATCATCATATCCCCATCCGGCAATGATATCTTTTGGTTTGCCATCTACCATAACTGTTTTATAGGTCGTTATTCTTACAAAATAGCGTTTGCCCTTGGTAAGTCCCTTGATCGTATATTTTAATTTATTGCTGTTTTTGATCTTGATCAGATGGATATCTTTTTCCGGTGTCGAATAAAAACCACCTTCTCCATCCGTATACTGGATCATATAACCGGTAATCTGCTCTTTGGTCTTCTTTGGTACATTCCAGCTTACCGTAGCAGAATTTGACGTCATCACCAGATCATTCAGCATTGCATTCTGCGGTGCGATCGTAAACTCCCGGATGATCGTTCCGCGGAAATCACCTTTTAATTTAATCTGAATACGATGCACTCCGATACTCCTGCAGTCTGTCAGATATTTTACGGAATAATTCTTTTTCGGAACCGTCTTTCCGGTATAATTACGTTTTACCGTTACTGCAGGTTTATGTTTCTTTCCGTCGTAGACATAAGTTGTCTCTCTCTGCCAGTTATCATCCGCAAGACACACATACAGGCTGGTTGACTGTACTAGCGGCCATTTGTTTTTGATGGAACGGTTATTTTTAAAAGTAGACTTTTTAATTCCAGGAATCTGTGTCCATGAACTTAAGTCTGTATAGGAGAGAAGATTCTTCGTCTTATCCAAGGATTCCTTCGAATCGATCACTTTAAACGTATTATATACTTTACGCTCTCTGCCATTGATATCGCGAAGTCCCCAGTAAAAGCCCTGATCCACATCCGACTGCGGTTCGGTATCTCTCGCATAGATAAAGGATTCGATCATCTTATTGCCTTCGCTGATATAGTAAGCATACGCATATGTTGCTGCCTGCAGCTCTTCTCCCTGTGTCGAATTGAACGCCTGCTCTGCAAGCATGATCGTTGCATCTTTGCCGATCTTCTTTTTTACATATTCCGTCAGGACAGAAATATTTTTCATGGTAATGATCGTGGAATCCACACCACTGCCTGCTAAAGAGTCATCCCAGAATTTTGGCTCCACAAGACCCTGTGAATATGCATGATATGCAATGTTTGGACAGATCTTCCCCTGCGCTTTCAGTTTCGAATAAAATGTGTCCAGTGTATTCTTCGTCGAGAAAAAGCTGTTTCCGCCTCCATCGACATCCTGATTCCAGTTATAATCAAGGCTGATATATACCTTTGAATGGCTGCTGACACTCTTTGTAGCATTATATGCAATGCGGAATGCCCGCGCATAATCATCCATATACGCACTTAAGCTTTTTCCGCCCGCATAGTTCCAGTCATAAGGGCTGTCAACCTCATTTCCTAAGATCCATCCGGACACCAAATGCTGTTCATTGCCAAATTTCTCTGCCATGTAACTCATAAATGCTTCCCAGGTACGGCATCCTGCTGCTGATGTTGTCTTAATGGAAGAGAATATTTTTCCACCGCCATAACTCATTTTGCCCGCCTGGCCTTTTGCGTCTTTGCCAAGAAGCAGGATCACATATACTTTGGATCCATCGTCAATATACTGACGCACCTGATCCTGCAGCCAGTTTATACGATCCCTGTCAAATGTATATTTTTTCCCGCGGTATTTATACACCTCTTTATTTCCGCAGTCTTTATTTAAAATTTCTTCGATCGACCAGTTTAAGACAACATGCTGCGTACGGAGTTTCTTTACCGACGTGTGATCTGCCCAGTCCGGCTGCAGTCCTTTTTTAGACGTTGTCTTAACACCGGTACCGGTGTAGGATGCCAGTGCCTCCGGATTTGTAATATACTGTGCACCACTGACTGCTATATATTTTTTTCCTTTTTTGTATGCAGCCACAAATTTCTGGCAAAGCATGCTGCTCTTATATTTTACAGAAAATGTGACAGTACCTTTTTTAAAGTTAGCGGAAGCCACCGGTTTTCCGGCAAGTTTTGCATTTTCTTTTACATTGGCATCTACCGAAAACAGGTAAAGTTTTTTTCCCATTCCTTTCTGTATTCCGGCAACTTTTGCTTTTACCGTTACCTTGCTTCCAACTGAATTTACTTTACAGGATACTAACTGTACCGGTTTTCCAGCTGCATAAACCTCTGTCTGTGCACCGGGAAAAAGCCCTGCTGCCAGGATTGCAACGAGACAGATACAAATGATTTTTTTTAATATTTTCATAACTTACATTCCCCTGTGATTTATCTATCGTGTACTGCGCCTACGAGTTCTTTGATATCTTTTACCTGATAACGCTCCATATAATCGCGGATTCCGTCAACAATCTCCATGGTTACCTGTGGATTGGTAAAGTTTGCTGTTCCGACAGACACTGCCGTTGCTCCCGCAAGGATCATCTCGATCGCATCATCTGCATTCATGATCCCGCCCATACCAACGATCGGGATATTTACCGCCTGTGCGGTCTGATATACCATGCGCACTGCAACCGGATGCACGGCAGGACCTGACATGCCGCCCGTTCTGTTTGCCAGTGCAAACGTGCGTCTGTGGATATCGATCTTCATTCCTGTCAGCGTGTTGATCAACGATAAACCGTCCGCACCGCCGGCTTCTGCCGCACGCGCCATCTCCGTGATGTCTGTTACATTCGGTGAAAGTTTCATGATGACAGGCTGTTTTGCATGCGCCTTGATCTCTCTTGTGATATCTTCAACCATCTTTGGATTCTGTCCAAAGGCAATTCCGCCCTCTTTTACATTCGGACAGGAAATATTGATCTCTAAAAGATCGACCGGCTGGTCTGCAAGTCTGTCCACAACTTCTATGTATTCCGACGTTGTATGTCCACATACATTGACCACAATTCTGGTATCATATTTCTTTAAGAAAGGAATATCGCGCTCAATGAAAAGATCAATACCCGGATTCTGAAGTCCGATCGCATTTAACATGCCCCCGTATACCTCAGCCACACGCGGTGTCGGATTTCCTTCCCACGGTACATTGGCAACACCCTTTGTCACAACAGCACCCAGACGGTTTAAATCCACAAACTCCGAATATTCTTCCCCGGCGCCAAACGTTCCGGACGCAGTCATGACCGGATTATTTAATGTCACTCCACATAAATCTACTTTCATGTTCATCAGAATTCTACCTCCTGTGCAAGAAATACCGGTCCCTCTTTACAGATTCTCTTATTTTTTACATTGCTGTGTGCATCTTTTTCTTTTGACTTGCACACGCAGGCAAGACAGGCTCCGATACCGCATGCCATGCGCTCTTCCATGGAAATCCAGCACTCGATGTTCTGCTCTGCGGCATATTCTTTGATTGCATGCAGCATCGGGGTTGGTCCACAGGCATAAATGATGTCTGCATCCAGCCCGTTTTCACGGATCGCATCGAGAACATTTCCCTCTGTTCCGGCACTGCCATCCTCCGTTGCAATATAGATCTGTCCACGGTTACGGAAATCTTCCAGCAGGAAAAGCTCATCCCGGAATCCAAGTACGATCTGTTTCTCACAGTCTAACTCTTTGGCAAGTTCTAACATTGGCGGGATTCCGATTCCTCCACCGATTAAAAATGCCTTTTTATTTTTCTGTGGAAATCCGTTGCCAAGCGGTCCTACCACTTTTAACTGCATACCGGTGCGCATGCCGGAAAATTCTGCGGTTCCCTTTCCTGCCACACGGTATACCAGACGGATCGCACCGTCCTTTCTGTCGATCTCACAGATACTGATCGGTCTTGGAAGCAGTCTGCTTCCCTCATTGCAGTAGACAGAAACAAACTGTCCTGCTTTTGCATGTGCTGCGATGTGCTCTGTGCGCAGCCACATACTGTAAATATCGTCCGCGATTTCTTCCTGCCGGATGATGATCGCAGTTTCCTCAAATTTTGTGCCCTTTGTCTGCATGAATTTTCTCCTTTTATCTACCCGCTTTTTTATTCCTCATATACGATATGACCGCCAACGATCGTCATTTTTACTTTTCCGGTCACCGTTCTTCCGTCAAACGGGGTATTTCTTCCCTTGCTTGCAAATTTGTTTTTATCGATCTTATAAGTTTCATTCGGATCAAAGATCACGATATCTGCTGTCTTTCCAGGAGCGATATCGCCCTTGTCAAGTCCGACGATCTTCGCCGGATTATAACTCATTTTTTCTGCCATCTGCATCGGTGTCAGATAACCGCCAAGTACCAGTTCTGTATAGGTTAAGCATGCTGCGGTTTCAAGTCCGACGATTCCAAACGGCGCATTCTTCATGGAGGTATTTTTATCTGCAAATGTATGCGGTGCATGATCGGTAGAAATCACATCCATAATATTGTCACGAAGTCCCACTCTTAGTGCCTCCACGTCTTTTTTAGTACGAAGCGGCGGGTTCATCTTAAAATTAGTATCTGCATCCGCATCCGCAGCAATCACATTCTTTTCCACATCCATTTCCGGTGCGATCTTGCGTATATCATCCGAAGTCAGTGTAAAATGATGCGGACATACTTCTGCGGTAACTTTTACATTCTTCTGCTTTGCAAGATCGACCATCATGACGGAATCTTCCGTCGAGCAATGACATAAATGAAGTTTTGCCCCGGTGTCGTGGCTTAGCATGATATCTCTTGCAACAATGATATCTTCTACGGAATTGGTGATTCCCTTTAATCCAAGTTCTCTTGCATGTTCGTCCTCATTCATGACACCGCCATTGACAAGATTTTTATCCTCACAGTGTGCAAGTACCACAATGCCTAATTTTGCAGCTTTTTCCATCGCCTCGCGGTATAACTGGGCATTCATGACGGATTTTCCGTCCTCACTGATTGCAGGGATTCCAGCCTTTACCATTCCCTCGATATCCGCAAGTTCTTTTCCCTCCTGGTTCTTTGTCACGGCACCAACCTGCAGTACATTGACAAGTCCGACCGTTTTTGCCTTATTGTGTACATAATTTACCACATCAGGATTGTCAACGACCGGCTTGGTGTTCGGCATTGCAAGAATCGTCGTATATCCGCCGTGTGCTGCTGCCCGGCAGCCTGTCTCGATCGTCTCTTTTTCCTCAAATCCCGGATCACGCAGATGCACATGCATGTCAATAAATCCCGGCATGACAAAACATCCCTTTGCATTGATCTTCCGGTCTGCTTTCTCTTTGATCCCTTTTTCGATCTTAGAAACAACACCATTTTCCACCAATACATCTGCAACTTCATTCATCCCTGTGGCAGGATTGATCACCTGTCCATTTTGAATTAATATTGTCATAATTTCTCCATTCCGAAGCACGCTTTCATCGCTTCTGTGCAAAATTTTGTCTGTATTCTGTCAAATTTTATATCAGTGTACCATATGCAAAAATCTTCGTAAACACAAAGCCTCTATAAACTGCCATAGATTTCCGGCGTGACATAGGCGCGGATAAAAATGCCCTCCGGCCGGTACTCTTCCTCTAAAAGTTCCCCACTCTTTCTGATCTGCTGTAAAATTCCAGCCTCCTGATAAGAGATTGTACGCTCCACTAATATTTTATTATCCCGCAGCAGCGTACAGAAAAGTTCTTTTAACTCCTCTAAACCCGTTCCCTCTTTTGCAGAGATTGCCAGTGTGTGATCTGCCTTAAAATCACGGATCGGCTCCTCATCTGTGACCTGATCCTGCTTATTAAATAAGGTAATGATCGTTTTTTCCCTGATATCAAGCTGGTAGAGTGTATCATACACTATGTGCATCTGCTTGTCCCGTTGTGGATTGGAAGCATCTACCACATGTAGAATATAGTCCGCATATTTGGCTTCCTCTAAGGTACTCTTAAATGCTTCGATCAGATGATGCGGCAGTTTCCGGATAAAACCGACCGTGTCCGTCAGAAGAATTTCCTGTCTGCCCGGCAGTTCTAAGACACGCGTTGTCGGATCTAAAGTTGCAAACAGCTTATCTTCCTCTAACACTCCCGCTCCCGTTAAGTGGTTTAAAAGTGTTGATTTTCCCGCATTGGTGTATCCGACGATCGCAGCCACAGGAATCTGTTTCTTTTCCCTCTGGGCGCGCGTGATCTCACGGTGCTTTCTCACTTCTTTTAATTCACGGTTCAACTGCGCAATACGGTCTTTGATCAGACGTCTGTCCATCTCTAACTTTTTCTCACCGGGTCCTCTGGTTCCGATACCGCCGCCGAGTCTTGACATCGACCTGCCAAGTCCGGTCAGACGGCTCAGCCTGTATTTCAACTGTGCCAGCTCAACCTGGATCTTTCCTTCGCTTGTCGTTGCCCGCGCTGCAAAAATATCAAGAATGATCAGCGTGCGGTCCATGACTTTCGTGTCTAACATCTGTTCTAAGTTTTTGAGCTGTGCCGGTGATAACTCATCATCACAGACAATACCGGTCGCACCAAGTTCCGCGATCATATCGGCGATCTCCTGCACTTTTCCGGTTCCAACATAGGTGCCCGGATGGATCAGTTCACGTTTCTGGATCAGCGTACCGACGGTAACTGCTCCTGCTGTCTTTACAAGTTCTGCTAATTCTGCGACGGAATCTTCCGCATCGTCACCATCCTGTTCGCTGACACCGACTAAAATGACACGCTCTTTTACTTCTTCTATTTTAATGGGTTCTGGCATGTGTTCCTCCCTTGCTGTCTCTAATTCTAATTTCCTGTATCCTGTGAAGAACTGTCTCCCGCAGTATTATCCCCTGTCGAATCACTCTGTGCTGAACGATTCTCCGCAGAACTGTCTCCTGTAGAACTATCATTCGTGGTATCACTTTGTGCAGAGCTATCGTCCGTGGAACTATTTCCCGTAGAGTTTTGCCCTTCATCTGAAGAATCCGTACTTTCTGCATCGCTGCCCGCATCCGTATTCTGGCGGTTCTTTAAAAAGATATATTCTCTCTGCGCCGCCTCATCATCCGGATAAAGGGAAACGTACTGCTGAACGACATCCCACGCAGATGAAAAATCACCGCTGTACTCATAAGCAATGATCTGATTTGACAAAAGTTCCTGCTGATTTGTGACATTATCCATCGCAAGTCCCTGTCTGATATCCTCTAACGCCGCTTCATAGTTGCCTTTTTCCATCTGGATCTCGGCAAGCGCATTCATTGCCACAGAGTCCGCCGTACCACTGTCGACATATGCCTGATAATATTTTTCCGCATTTGCAGAATCTTCTTCCGCTTCATAGACCTGTGCAAGGTAAAGGTTTGCTTTGGCACTGTCCTTTTTGACTGCTCCTTCTAACTCTTTGACTGCATTATCATATTGTCCGAGCAGATAATAAATCCTGCCGCGCCAGGTAAGATTTTCTGCGGAATTTCCCTTGATATCAAACGCTTTGTTTAAATACTCTTCCCCTTCCTCAGTCATATTATTACCGGCAAGGTTCTCATAAATCCCAACATACAGTTCATAATCATCCGGGTTATATTTGACAGCATTGGCAAAATCTTTTTTTGCCGTATCCGTATCCTGCTGCTTTAGACTCAGACATCCATGCAGATAATATGCGTTGCCGTTTTCCTCATCATAATCGATCATCGCCTGATAAGTAGCAAGAGCTCCCTCTATATCTCCACCGGCATACTGTGCTGCCGCCTTATAATAGCAGATGTCGAGTTCTGTATCTGTAATCTTCCCCACACACTGGGATAGTGCGCTGTTAAAAGCAGCCACTGCACCTTCATAATCACCGGACTGCATACTGTTAATCCCAATCTTGCGGAAATCCAGTTCATCTTCTAAGCGCTCATTGGTACATCCGGTAAAAAGTGCAGCAAACAATACTGCCCCTGCAACCATGTATGGCAATCTGTGTTTCTTCATATTATAATAATTCCTTTTCCCTACAATTCTTCAAATACCAGCCGCATATCATACCACACGGCTCCCCCGTGCTTTGACATGGACTTTCCTTCATTTACAAAACCAAATCTCTCATAAAATGGAATAAGACTCTCTTTACACGTTAAAACGATCCCTTTTCGTCCCTGCTCTTTGACATCCGCGATCACGCGCTCCATGAGTTTCGACGCACATCCCATTTTCTGATACTCCGGCAGCGTTGCCACTCCAAAGATCATCTGCCACTGTCCCTCTTCACGGTGCATTGTGGCATCCTCAAACATCTCATCCCGCAGGATTGGAATATCTGTCGTCATTCCATTGATCATGCTTGCCAGTTTCCCGGAATCCTCCAGTAACCAGAAATGATTCGGGAATACGGTCAGGCGTTTTTCAAAAGAATCCTTTTCTGCTGCTTCTTCCGGTGGAAAACACTGTCTTTCCATCTCTGTGACCGCATCTATATCATTTATTGTTGCAAATCTTATGTCCATTGTTTTTGTCTCCATTTTTAATTCTTGCTGCACTCCAGTCCGCAGTGCACGTCCGTAAAATCAGAGATTTTCCGGACTGACGGGCTTTCGCCCTATCAACGAAGCAAACAATAAAAAAGTGCCTGCAAGCAGTCATTTTTTATTGTTCACTTCGTTGGCACTGCTCAATGCTTACGCACATTATACCATACCTTTTTGATGTTTTGCATTGATTTTGAAACTTTTTGTGGCTATGCTATATCTAATAGTCAGATGATTCGAATGAATCAAATATTTGCAAAGGAGGATTTGATCTTGAAATTCTTTTCCGGAAAAGAAAAAAAACATACAGCAGAATCTAATGATGATCTCATCGAACGATTGCTGCTTGAGAATTACAACCGCTACTATCATCTTGCATACAGCTATGTACATAATCCCGACGATGCCAGTGACATTGTACAAAACGGAGCCTATCTGGCGATCAAAAACAGTGCTTCCCTAAGGCAGCCGGAATATGCGGCGACCTGGATTTACCGCATCATGTTAAATGAGATTTTTCATCATTTAAAGCGGCCGGATACCATTTCTTACGAGGATTCACTGATCGCAGAGGGAAAACCGGACCAGTATCAGGACTTAGATCTTAGAACTGCGCTCGATTCTTTGTCCCCGGAGGATAAGGCGATCGTGGAACTTCGGTATTTCGAGGACTTAAAAATCGAAGATATCGCCCGCGTCTTAAATGAAAATGTCAATACCATAAAAAGCCGTCTGTACCGCAGTATGCAGAAGTTAAAACTGAAAATGGAGGTAACCGAATGAACACAAATGATTTTTATGAATTAAAAAAATCCTATGACACCTCGCAAATGCCTGAAAAAGAGGTCATAAAAATGAAAGAAAAAATGAATCAGGCGAAAGCCGAGAAGAAGAACAAACACAATAAAACCATTATCACAAGAATCTGGGTTGGCGCTGCCGCAGCGATCGCAGCGTTTGTCATCCTGCCAAATACTTCACCGAGTGTCGCCTATGCGATGGAACAGATCCCACTGCTTGGAAATTTGATCGAGGTCGTCACATTCCGCGATTACCAGTACAGCAGCGACAGAAACAACGCCGATGTCAATGTTCCAAAACTGGTACCGGAAACTGTCGCTTCCACTGAAAAAACAACGGAAGACCCGGTTGGGGAAAATTTAAAGAAATCAACCGATGAGATCAATGCGGAGATTGAAAAGATCAGCGACAGCCTGATCGCAGAGTTCAAACAGAACATGAACAACGAAGGTTATCAGGATATCATGATCAAACATGAGGTCATCAACACAACTGACGACTATTTTACCTTAAAACTGATGTGTTATCAGGCTGCCGGAAGCGGTTATGAGATGGATTATTATTACACGATTGATTTAAAGACCGGGGAACGCCTTGCGTTAAAAGATCTTTTTAAAGAGGGATCTGACTATATCACTCCGATCAGTGAAAACATCAAATCCCAGATGCGCGGGCAGATGGATGCCGATGAAAATGTCTCCTACTGGCTGGATGATACGGAAGTTCCTGAATGGAACTTTACCTCCATTAACGATGACACTTCCTTCTATATTAATGCTGACGGAAATCTCGTCATCAGCTTCAACGAGGGCGATGTCGGTCCGATGTCTATGGGTGTTGTGGAATTTACGATCCCGCACGATGTGATCGCCGATATTTTAAAATAAGAAATGTCTATGCAGTAAAGGATCCTGGCATGGTATTTAGCAGTCTCAACTTTATTTTTATTTTTTTGCCATTATTTCTGTTTGCCTATTATGTCACACCTGCTGCTTTCAGAAACAGTACGCTCTTTGCAGGGAGCATCCTGTTTTATGCAGTCGGAGTGATCAAACAGCCATATGCACTGTTTCTGTTAATGGTTCTGACCTATCTCAATTATGTGTTCGGAATCCGCCTTTATCAGATACACAATCCAAGAAAAAAGAGACTCTTTTTGACAAAAGTTATTTTTTTCGATTTTTTATGGTTGTTTTTGTTTAAATATTCCAGACATTTATTTCTGCCGCTCGGAATCAGTTTTTATACGTTCCAGCTGACTGCATATCTTTTTGATATCTATTACGGACGTATTTTACCGGAACGGGATTTTGTGACATTCGGCACTTACATCAGCATGTTCCCAAAATTAATTTCCGGACCAATTACCCCGTATGAGATGCTGCGCAGGCAGCTTCACAGCGCAAGACGCTTTCTGCCCGAAAATCTGGCGGAGGGTATGAAACTTTTTATCCGGGGACTTGGCTTAAAAGCGATTCTGGCGAATCAGTTTGGCAGTCTGTGGGCAAATGTTGGCACGATCGGATATGAAAGTATCTCCACGCCGCTTGCATGGCTTGGAATCTACGCATATTCTTTCCAGATTTACTTTGATTTTTATGGTTATTCCCTGATGGCAGCAGGTCTGGGCAGAATGCTTGGTTTTAAGCTTCCTATAAACTTTATGCACCCCTATCTCTCCACAAGCATGACAGAATTCTGGCGGCGCTGGCATATTACACTTGGACAATGGTTTCAGACCTACATCTATATTCCACTTGGCGGCAACCGCACAGGTACCTGCAAATGGATCCGCAACCTGCTTGTCGTGTGGATACTTACCGGAATCTGGCATGGCACAGAATTTCATTTTATTCTGTGGGGATTTTCCCTGTTCGTCATTGTATTGACAGAAAAACTGCTGTTGAAAAAATTGACGGACCGATACGCGCTGGCCGGACATCTTTATATGGCAGTTCTGATCCCATTGTCGTGGATGCTCTTTGGAATCAGTGATCCCGGCAGTATCGAAGTCTACACCCGGAAATTATTTCCATTTTTTTCCGCCGATGATGCCATTATTTATGTGAATGATTTCTGGAAAAATTTAAATGATTTCCGCTTTATCATCCCTGCCGGCTTCCTTTTTTCTACAAGGCTTCCGGTCCGCTTTTTAAAAAAAATCAGGGGCTCTGTGCCAGAAATTTTTGTCTACCTGGCAATTTTCTGGGCTTCTGTTTACTGTATTTACGTTGGCTCTAATGACCCATTTTTATATTTCAGATTTTAACGAAGGAACACTATGCGAAAAAAAATATCTGCCATATTGTTTTATTTTTTCTTTTTGATAAGCTGCCTTCTGATTCCACTCATTTACTTATATGTAACGTTAAACATAAATGCAGCCAAAAATACGTCCTTGTCCGTGTCTTCTGTCTCCGCCGCACAAAAACAGGACACCACGACACCATCGGACACTTCCGGTGCGCCATCTGACAATACAGACCGGCAGGATATCCCGGACACAGAAGTTCCGATGACAGAAATGACCACTGTTGATGCAGATTATTTCGATGACGCTTTAATGATCGGTGATTCCCGCACCGTCGGATTAAAAGAATATGGTACGTTGGGCAATGCCACCTTTTATTGTGATTCGGGTCTCAGTATCTATGAGCTGGAAAATAAAAAAATTATGGTGGACGGTATCGGAAAGGTCAGTATCTCTGATCTTTTAGCCAGCCATACCTATCATAAAATATATCTGATGCTCGGCATTAATGAACTTGGCTACGATGTCACACAGACATTTGAAAAATATGCGTCATTTGTAAATTTTCTGCAAACCATGCAGCCGGATGCGATCATTTATGTGGAAGCAAATCTTCATGTGACTGCACAGCGCTCAGACTCGGATAAGACATTCAATAATGCCAATATCAACGCCTTTAATCAAAAAATTTCGACATTAGCCGATCAACGGACCATTTATTATCTGGACATCAATGAACTTTTTGACGATGCAAACGGCAATCTCGGCACACAGTACAGCAATGATAATGCGCATCCCCTCGGAAAATACTACGCAGTATGGTGTGACTGGTTAATGGAGCACGCCGTTGTCCGTGACGGGAAATCATAACCCCTTGCACCGGTTTTAAAATTTCGTTATAATATTTCCTGCAGATTACGGGGACATGAAACAGCCTGCGCTATCTTTTGTATGGCATCCCCTCAGAAACGGAGATATAGATTTATGAACAAAAAAGATATTTTAGAATTAAAACGGCGTTTTAAGAAGGATGCCTGCACTTTTACAAGACTGTGCGGCTGCTATGTGGATGCCGACCACAATAAGGTAACTTCTTTCGGGGAGACATTTTTAAATCTGGAAGATGAGGAATTTTACAAATACTTAGAGATTGCAAAAAAAGTAATGTCCGGTACGATTGGAAATAACCTTTTAGAGCTGGAATTTCCGACTGCGGAGGAAGCTGCCGGCGGCAGACAGCAGTTTTTGATGGGACTGCGCGAGAGTGCCTTAAAAAATGATGATCTGATGGATGCATTTTATGATCTTGTCATTGACAGCTACGACTATGTCGGAAACTATCTGATCCTTGTATTCCACGATGCCTACGACGTTATGACAAAAACTTCTGATAATAATAAATTAGACGAGTCCGAGGAAGTTTACGAGTATCTGCTCTGCGCGATCTGCCCGGTCAACCTGACCAAACCGGGACTTGGCTACCGTGAGGATGAAAACCGTATCGGACCGCGTATCCGCGACTGGGTCGTTGGAGCTCCGGACACCGGATTTGTTTTCCCTGCTTTTACCGACCGGAGCACTGATATCCACTCTGTCATGTTTTACACCAGAGACACCAAGACACCGCACTCCGAATTTATGGAATCCGGTCTTGGATGTGGCTCTAAATTTACAGCTACCGAACAGAAACTTACGTTCCAGAGCATTGTAAAAGAAGTCATCGGGGAAGATGATGACGAAAGCGATGCCATTTTCATGGATATCCAGGACAACTTAAATGACCTGATCCCGGTTGCTTTAGAAGATGAACCAGAACCGGAACCGGTTCCTGTCACAAAGAGCACAATCTCTTCCGTACTCGCAGAGAGCGGTGTGACCGAAGAACAGGCAGCTGTGATCGAACAGACCTATGAAAATGTATTTGGAGAAGAAGTCCCGGTCGCAGAACATTTAGTAGATCCGAAACTGGTGGAGGCAAATGCCAGACGCAAAGAAAAATTAGAGTTGGTACAGCAGGTTGAAAATTTGAAACAGCAGTTAGAAGAAACACGCACTCTTCCGGTAGAAGAATCTGACTGGGATGACGTCCCGGCAGTCAAGACCTACGACGTCATTCTGCGTGTCAAACCGGAAAAAGTCGACCAGATCCACTCCCAGGTCATCGACGGCAGAAAATGCCTTGTCATCCCGATGGACGAGGATGAACATGCTGCCGTTAACGGCGTGAACACGACGATCTGACAGTTACATAACAATCCCTTCTAAAAAAGGTGGACAGCTTCCAGAATTGATCCCAGGATCAAATTTCTGCCAGCTGCCCACCTTTTTTTCTGACGATCCGTCTGTCTGTACACTCACTATCCGGTCAAATCCCTTCCTTACGAAAGTCTCTCTCTGATATAATCTTCCATCTTTTCCCTCGGTACTCCAAGTGTCAGCGACAACTCACCATACAGTCCATTTTCGGCCGCTTTCATATAGCGTTCATCCACTGCAGTTGCTTTCTTTCCCTGTGCCAACCGCTCTTTTTTCCGCTGATACAAAGTCTTTACAATGCTCACCCATGCATGATAATCACAGGTACGGAGTGCCTCTTTGTATGTTTCCTCACGCTGTTTGTCATCCGGCACCCACAGAAGTTCAATCTGCGGTAATTCGTCAATCAGCCTCTCTGCCTCTTCTTTTGAAATCGTTCTGCGCATTATAATCTTTTCACTGTCCGTCGGAACATAAATAGTCCCATTCTTATCTCCGACCGGGGCTAAAACGTAATACAGCTTCTCTTTGTCTGCTCCCGACATATCAATATGGGTAATATCCCTGATCTGACAGACACCTTTCGCGCCACACACAACATATTCTCCGATTTCAAACATTCTTCTGATTCTCCTTTCTCCAGTTTCCATTTTAAACGATAACATACAGGTAATTCTCCACCCAGTATTTTTACTATATCATTATTTTCCCCAAAAAGTCAGCAAAATAAGCGTTTTCAAATTATTTTTGTGAAAACTGCAACACATCCGGCTATACCATATTAGACATATTTTACACAAAACGGGCGGCACAAAACTTTATGCCGCCCGTTCGTGATCCCTGATTTTTCCCTCAATGCCGATACCAGAGGATTATCGCATCTCAGGTCATGTGTCCGTATGTTTCAGGTTTTCAATTATTTAACTTTTACTTTGAATGTTACTTTCTTACCATCTGCTGTCTTAGCTGTGATCTTTACAGTTCCTGCTTTCTTAGCTGTGATCTTACCGCTCTTGCTGATGGTTGCTACTTTCTTATTTGAAGTAGTCCATTTGATCTTCTGGTTTCCGGAAGTAACTTTCTTGCCCTTTGCATCTGTTACAGTTGCTTTTACAGTTGCTTTCTTACCTTCCTTTAAGGTATAGGTCTTACCTGTTACAACCTTCTTGCCTACTTTTAATACAACTTTCTTGGTTGCCTGTTTTACAGTTACCTTAACAGTTGCTTTCTTGCCATTTGCTGTCTTAACTGTGACGGTTGCTTTACCATTTCCTTTTGCAACGATCTTACCGTTCTTATCTACAGTTGCAACTTTCTTGTTAGAAGAAGACCATGTAACAGTCTTATCTGTTGTGTTTGTCGGATTTACTGTTGCTTTTACTGTCTTAGATGCACCGATAGAAGTTAAAGTTACTTTGCTTGCGCTCAGTTTTACAGAATCAGCTTTTACTGTTGAAACAGTTACTGCGATTGTTGCTGTCTTGCCGTTTGCTGTCTTAGCGGTAACATTTGCAGTTCCTTCTGCGATTGCATAAACCACACCATCAGATGTAACTTTTGCTACTGCTGTGTTGTCGGAAGACCATGTAACATTCTTATCTGCTGCATTTGCAGGAGCTACTGTTGCGCTGACCTGTCTGGATTCACCAACATTGATCTTTAATGCAGTTGTGTTTACAGTTACACCTGTTGCTGCTACTGCATTTACAGTTAATGTTCCATCTACTACTGATGTTACATCGTAGTTTTTCTGATCTTCTACAGTTGCACGGATCTTATATGTACCAACTGCTAAGTTCTTTGTTGACTGAACAGCTTTTCCATCTGTACCTAATACTGCATAAGTAACTTTTGCAGTATCTTTGCCAACTAAACCTTTTACGGTTCCGTCAAGTGCTGCTTCCTGACCCTGCTCGATCGTTACATCTTTTGCAGTTACGGAAAGAGGAGCTTTTGCAACATTTACATTTGCTTTTAATGTTACCTTTGTATCTGTTGTGTAGTTTGGATCAACAACTGAAACAGCTACCTCTTTGCTTGTATAGCTTCCAGCGTCTGCTACTGTGTTATCAACAAATGCAAAATCTAACGCTGCATCAATCTCTGTGTCATTGTAAATGATCTTAGCATCGCTTAACTTCTGACCATAAGTAGCATCCTCAACTTTAAGATTCTTGGAATTTAATCCGGTGATCTCTTTCTGAGCTACTTTGATATCACCGATCTCATAGCTTGTTGTCTCTTTTCCGGCTGTAACCTCTAAGTAGATTCTGTATGTACCAGCATCTAAGTTACCAAGGCTTTCGGAAATTGTTCTTCCACTCTTGAACAGGAAAGCTTCATCTTCATTTACGGATTTCTTTGTGATGTCTTTTGCTTCACCTAAAGACGGTTTATTTGCTACTGTAGTAACCTGTTTGTAATATACACGATAAGCAGAAACATCATCTGCAGTAACCTTTGCGATAGCCTTTACATCTGCTGTAGCACCATAAGTAGCTTCCGTTTTGCTTAAGCCTAAACCTGAAGTAGTAGTATCAACTGTAATCTTAGTAGCCTCAACCGTAACTTTGTTTGTTGATTTTACCAGTTTGCTGTATGCTTCAACCTGAGCATCTGTTGCATCCGGAAGGAAATCTTTTACAGATCCTTTTACATCTGCTGTGATCTCACAATAGTATGTACCTGGGATGTCAGCAAATGTACTTGTCGTATAAGTATCAGATGTTGCACTTTTAATTGCTTCATACTTATTCGTTTTCTCATTCAGTTTATACCACTGATAAGAAACAGTATAATTAGCAGTTCCAAGTTTCTTTTCATCGTAAGATGCTTTCAGTGTAAGCGTATCTTTATCTTTAAATTTATCTGCTGTTAAATTTTCAGATTTATTTTCTGCCTTAACATCTGTTAATACAGGCTGTGTGATAGAAACGCCGCTTAAGGATACATATTTATATCCATTTGCATCTGCACCGCTTAATGTGTATACATTTTTTGCGCTGTCTTTCAGAGAATATTTTACCTGATAATTTGCAAGTGTACCGATGTTTGGTGTATCATCAGAGATTGTCTGCCATGCGCCATCTACTTTTTTCTGAATTTCGATGTCAAATTCAGTATCATTTTTTCCAGCTAAGATTTCACTTAATTTTGCTCCGGCAGCATAACTGCTCTCCAACTTACCAGTTACCGCAGAAGCATCACGATTGATCACTGCTCTGTTGATTACAACATCGTATGTCTTCTCAACTGTTTTCGTATCCCATTTTGTTTTTCCATCAACCGGTGTAAGACCAGCATCATCACTTAATGTGAAAACAATTGTCAAACCGTTTTTGATTGTCTGTGAATTTTCTGTATTGGTTTTCAAAGAAGCTACAGTCGACGTCTTAGTTACACCGCCAACAGAATCAATTGTTTCTGATGTATCTTTAATGCTGTAAGTACCAATTGTGGTCTTTTTGTTTAATGCAGCCACATAATCTTTGTAGTAATCTTCAAGATCTCCGGCTCCCTCATAAGTAATCTCAGGAAGTTTGGAATCAAATGAAATGCTGTCTGCATTAATTCCCTCTTTTACAGCAACTTTGATTTCGCCAACTTTCTGGGTTCCGTCTGTTGTTGTTGCAGTAATTGTTACCTCTTTCCCAGCCTCTGTTTTAGAAACTGCTGTGATAACAGCTTCATTGTCACCAGTTGCTGTAACTTTTACTTTGCTGGAAGCACTGGATGTCCATGTAACCTTTGCATTGGAAACAGTATCACTGCCTGATCCTGCTGCAACTTTTGCTGTCAATGCTTTCTTATCGGTGGTTGCCATCTCTACTGTAGCTGAAATAGCACCGTTTTCATCCTCAATGGAAACACCTGTAGCAAGCTGAACAACTTTAACAGATACTGTTTTTTCATATGTCTTATCTGTCTCTACTGCAGCAGTATCACTGTTATCAATGGTATATACACCGTCTGTTGCTGTGAATGTAAAGACAATCTCTTTTGTAGCTGTTGTAACTGCCTCATCTTTCACAGTCCACTTACCATATGCTTCATCTAACTTATTTGCTGTCTCAAGTGCTGCTGTTACTTCCGGAGCAGCTGTAGTATTTAAAGCAGCTCCATCTTTATTGCTAATGGTAGTAACTTCCGGCACATGAAGTCTGTTTGTTGCGATAGATGCTGCTTCGATAGTAAATGCATCAAGCGCTTTTTCTGCATAATATTCATTTTTCTCGCTTGCATGTGTGAACACTGCTTTTACTTTGTACGTCGTATCTTTCTCTGGTGCAAATACAAATGTACCATCTGCACTGGTTGCAATTGTCGTGTCAACTGCAGATTTTGTTGCAATCAACTCATAGCTTTTTACTGTAAGAGTACCATTAGTTAATTTATCCCCTTTGACAGTTGTTGTTACAGTAACTGTCGCACCTGCTTTTACTGTAGTTGCACTTGTTTTTGTTTCTACAGTAACATCGGAAGAAGCATCCTTCTGTACACTCTTTGTCACGTCTTCTGAATCTTCTGTTACCTCAACCTCTGCTGCTGTCTCAACCTCTTCTGTTGTTTCAACGTTTAAAGCTTCTGTTGCCGCATCCCCAGCTTCAACATTTGCTACCGGCTCTGCAAATGCTGTAACGCCGTTACCAGTTACCGCTAACGTTGCAGCCATCATTAAGGCTGTTACTTGTTTTGCCCTCATTTTTTTTCCTCACTTTCCATGTGTGTGTGTTCTTCATATGCACGTATTTTCACAGAAAATACATTATGTCTTTATGCATTTAAGACATAACCTTTCTACATATGAGTTTAGTAACATAATACAATATTATGTTTCCAAAACTTTCCTTATATTAAGGGCATCGTTATCTTTACTGTTAATTTCTTATTGTTTGTTATGAATGTTTTCAACTTATGAAATAATATCTTTGTCTGTTTTCCCTAAATTTATTTGAAATATTCATAAAAATTATGTAAAAAAGATACTTGCCAAATGCAACATAATATTGTATTTTGTTGCATCTATAATCCAAGATTATTAAGCTTTCTACGTTTTTCTTCTACGGTAGACGTTGTATAGATGCGGGTCGTTTCAATGCTCGTATGCCCTAACAGATCTGCAAGCTCTGCAAGGTTTCCATAGCGCTCCATATAGCTGATTGCGAAAAAATGCCGAAAACTATGGGGATGAACCTTTTCTTTTTTAATCCCAACCATATCCCCAAGATATGCGATCATTTTATAAACAGTGATACGGTTGATCGGATCTCCTCCTCTTCCCCGAAATATGATTCCATCATTTTCTTTTTCCTCTCTGCAAAATTTTTTTAATTCACGGATCAGAACATCCGGTAAATAAACGTCTCTGATTTTCCCTTTATTATAAACCTGCACTCTTCCGGTCTCTAATGTTTCAACTGTAATATATTGGAGCTCACTGACACGTATTCCGGTAAGTGCCAATGTCCTCATAATAATATTTTTTCCTGCCACTGCTTTTTGCATAATTTAACAATTCCTGGTACTCTTTCCGGCTAATGACATTTTCCACACTGTATTTTTTCTGCACTTTTAATGTCTTTATAGATGCCTGCCCGCATTCTAAATATCTTAAATATCGATTTACCGCTATAACATAAAGATTGATCGTCGCAGGAGAAAGGTCCTCCTCCCGTAATTTTTCTCTGTAAAGCATCGTCCTATCTTTTGTAATTTCCTTTCCATTTAAATACCGGACAAATTTTTCTGCCTCCCTCAGATACACCTGCCTGGTCTGTTTCGAAAGTTCACTCTGCTTTAAATATTCTTCATACCCTTCAAACTGTTTCATATGACTACCTCCATTTTCCTAATAGTTTTTCCACAAAATATAAAATTATCATACAGAGGAAAATAACAAAAAAACTGCCGTTTCATGTTGGCTTCATGAAACGGCAGTCCGTCATTGTCTGCACAGTCTAAATGGGTAAAAAGACCACGCATTACCTGCTTGTCACAGGTGTTATATTAAATTAGGGAAAGGAATTAACAAAATGATTTTGTCGTAATTTTATTATCTCTGAACACGTCCGGAAGCATCTCCGCCAGCTAAT
>ULWV01017462.1_pt1 | contig 25451 bp, 44 predicted proteins | sample 1960651 | NCBI WGS metagenome assembly ULWV01 (sample SAMEA4835820, study PRJEB28245) | human gut metagenome | biome: gut microbiome; material: fecal sample | place: Denmark | collected 2008
AAGCCATAGCTGATATGAACATTGGTGAAATGGCGAGATTGACTGAATTCGGTGTAAAAGCTAGTAGTAAAGATGATCCTAAGGAAGTACAAAAGCAATTAGAGACTATGTATGCTGGTGGAGCAGGTAAACTTGCGGATAGTGGGTCCGGTCTATTATCAACTATAACTGGTAAGTTAAAGTCTAATATGGCTGACATTGGACAAAGTATGTTAGAACCTTTAAAGCCGGTTATGAGTAATGTTATAGGATTTATTGACCAAGTTACTCCTAAGATGCTTGAGTTTGGAACTAAGATAGGCGAAGGTTTAGGCAAAGGTATAACTTGGATTACTGAAAATATGCCGACTATACAACCTATATTTTCTAATATATTTAGTGCTATTCAAACTGTTGTTACTACTGTAACTCCTATAATAGGTCAAGCATTAGTTGCATTAGGTCCTGTATTTACAGGGTTATTATCTGTAGCTGGTGTTGCTATGAAAGGTATAAGTGGAGTTGTTCAAGCTGTAGCACCTATTGTTAGTAGCCTTATTAATGCTTTAAAACCTGTTTTTAAGAATGTTGGAAGTGCTTTAGAAAATATGGGTAAAATATTTAAAAGCGTATTTGATGGTATAAAAAGTGTTGTTGAAAAGGCTTATAACTTTGTAAAACCTTTGATTGATGGCATAGGTAATGCAGTTAGTGGTATTAGTGGAGCAGTTAGTTCAGGTCTTGGATGGATAGCTAGTAAAGTAGGTAAAAATGCAACTGGTACTAAATATTGGCGCGGTGGTTTATCTGTTGTAGGTGAGAATGGTCCTGAGTTAGTTCAAATGCCAAGTGGTAGTAAGGTTTATACTAATACTGAAACTAATTCTATACTTAATTCAGATAAACAAGGAAGACAAAGTACTAATACAGGTACTACAGTTGATAGTTCTATTACTATAGCTAAGATTGCAGATACAATAGTAGTTAGAGAAGAATCTGATATAGATAAAATAGCTAATGCTATAGTATCAAAATTACAACAAAGAAGAGTTGCATTTGGAGGGTAATATATGGAGATATGGCTAAAATTGGATGATAAAAATGTTAAAGATTTTAGATTCCCTGTAGTTCCTAATGATTTTGATTTTGAAACATCTAATATTATTAATTCTAGTAATATTACTAAATTAGGTGAAGTTGGATTTTATGGTGGCGATAATTTATCACCACTAGAAATAAGTAGTTTTTTTCCTTCTAAAAATTATTCATTTTGTCAGTATTCAGATTTTCCTCAACCGCTTGAATGTGTCGCTTACATAAAAAAATTAATGAAAGAGAAAAAAATACCAAGACTTATATATACGGATACCGATATAAATGTACCTGTACTTATTGAAAGTTTTAATTACGGAAGAAAAGATGGTACCCAAGATATATATTTTACACTTAAATTCAAAGAATATAGAAAAATAGAAGTACCTGAAATAGGTCAAAGCAATTCAACTCAAAATAATCAAAGACCTACAACTGATAAAAATACTAATACTCAACAAACTCATACTGTCAAAAAAGGAGATAATCTATGGGATATATCTCAAAAGTATCTTGGAAAAGGTAGTTTATATAATATAATAAAAGAAGCTAATTGGAATACATATCCTTCATTGAAAAAAAATAATATTATATATGTTAACTGGAAATTAGTTATACCAAAGGTGTAAGTATGACAGATAATATTAAAATATGTTTAATAAAAAAAGATAAACAATATGATATTACAAATATATTAGAAAAGGTCCAGTGGAGTGGTGACTATAAAAGTGTTGCTAGGAAGCTGGATTTTTCGATTTTAACTAGAGTAACTGATATAAGTGTTTCAGTTGGTGATTTTATTTTATTTTATGTAAATAACGAAAAGGTATTTAAAGGTATTGTATGGGATACATCAATAGGCTCTGGTGGAGATAGTATGAGTATATTAGCATATGACAATGGTATTTATTTATTAAAGAATAATTTAGCATATAACTTTAAGGATATTAAAGCTGAAAAGATAGCATCTAAAGTATGTGCTGATTTAGGGATTACAGTTGGTAATATAATTAGCACAGGAGTTAATATAACTAAATTATTCTTAGGTGTTAGTGCTTATGAAATTATTATGACAGCTTATACTGAAGCATCAAAAAAGACTGGTAAAAAGTATATGTGTTATATAAAAGATGATAAGTTATATGTTGAAGAGAAGGGTGCGATAAAGCTAAATATAGGATTTGAAGAAGGTAAAAACTTAATTGAAAGTAATGCTAAATCTACTTTAGAAAATATGATAAATAAAGTTGTTATAGTAGATGATAAGGGCAATAAAAAAGAAGAAGTTAAAAATGATGAATGGATAAATCTCTATGGATCTATTCAAGATATAGTTCAAGTACAAGATGGAAAAGATGCAAAAACTGAAGCACAAAGTAAATTAAAAGGTGTAGAAAAGACACATACCTTAAGTGGTTATGGTGATACTAGCTGTTTAACTGGATATGGAGTTATGGTACAAGATAGTTATACTAAGATGAATGGTTTATTTTATATTGATACAGACAGTCATTCCTGGGATAATGGTGAATATAAAATAGATTTAGAAATATCATTGCAAAATATAATGAATGAAGTATCGGCTGGACAAGAAGAAAGTGAAGATAGCTCAAGTAGTACTACTACATCTTCATCTAGTGATAGTGGTTCTAATAATGGTACAGTTAATAAAGTTATTAGTCTTGCAAAAGGCAAGGTAGGCAATAGATATGTTTGGGGAGCTACAGGACCTAATACATTTGACTGTTCAGGCTTTACACAATGGCTATATAAACAAGTTGGTATTAGTATTCCAAGGGTATCTAAAGACCAAAGTAAATATGGAAAGTCGGTAAGTAGAAGTAATTTACAGCCTGGAGATTTATTATTCTTTAATACTAGTGGCAGTGGAGTAAGTCATGTTGGTTTATATATAGGTAATGGACAGATGATTCACGCTGCTAATAGTAAAAAAGGTGTAAGGCATGACAGTATAACTTCAGGATATTATTATAATAAATTTACTAATGCAAGGAGGGTATTATAATGAATGATCCTTATAATCAAATATTAAGTTTAATGAGAGAGGAAGGATCATTTCATAATGAACCTCCTTTTTTTATTGGAGAAGTTATATCTCCATTACCTAATTTGAAAATTAAAGTTAATGATATTGATTTAGATAAAAATAATTTAAAAATTGATAAATGGTTACTTGATAGAGCAACAGAGACATTTAAGAATTCTGATGAAGGTAATCATGGTCATGAAAATGTAAGTGGTTCAGGATCTCATAAACATGAGATGCGAGAGCCACTTAAAAATACTTTAGATATAGGCGATAGTGTTGTTATTCTTAGAAATAAAAATGAATTTATTATAATTTCAAAGGTGGTAAGTCTATGAGTATATTTCCTTTTATGAATATCGATGAAGTTGAAGTTAATATTGAAAATAGTAACAGTGAATTACATATGTATTATGATGTAGGTTGGAATTATATTAAAGATGAACCACTTATAGAAAATAATGAGTTTGTTATTGTTGAAGGTAATGAGGCTATTAAAGTATGGATATATAAGGCCATAAAAACGGCAAGATATCAGTACCCTATTTATTCATGGGATTATGGTTGTGAAATTAGTAGCCTTATAGGTCAGAAATACACTAAGGGACTTACTAAAAGTGAAGCAGAAAGATATATTAAAGAGGCTATTTTGATTAATCCTTATGTTACAGATGTAAAAATAATTGATATTAACTTTAGCGAGGATATTTTATCTGTATCTATTCAAGTTGATACTATCTATGGGGAGGTGAATGTTAATGTATAGGGATCATACCTATGAGGTAATAAGGCAAAGAATGTTAGATAATACTAATTTGACTATAGATAAGAGAGAAGGCTCTTTTTTATGCAATATGCATAGTGGAGTAGCCATGGAACAAGCTAAAAGTCATATGCGTATGGATGATATATTATCTATAGGATTTATAGAAACTAATTTTAATGATTATTTAGACGAAAGAGTAAAAGAATCAGGTATTTATAGAAAAGAAGGTAAAAGAGCTAATGGTGAAGTTACTATTGCTGGTAAAGAAGGTACTATTATAGAAAATGGTACTATTTTTTTATGCAATGACTTAAAGTTTGTAATGCTCAATGATGTTGTTTTAGGTCAAAGTGATATATGCCATTTAGAGGCTTTAGAAGTAGGGTCAAGGTATAATGTATTGGCTAGTTCTACATTTACATTATATGAAAATATAGATGGTGTAGAAAACATTACAAATAGTGAAGATTTTAGCGGTGGAATTGATATTGAAACTGATGATGAGTTAAGACAAAGATATTTTGATTTTATGGATGATCCTCCAACTAGTGGTAATGCAGCTCACTATAGATTATGGGCAACTGAAGTTGATGGAGTTGATAGAGCTCTAGTAACTCCTAGATGGGATAAGAGCAATGGTAAAAATGGTAATGGTACTGTTAAAGTTATGATTATAGGTAAGGATAATACACCAGTTAGTGAAGATGTAATAAATGAATGTATAAGACACATCGAAGAAGAGAGACCTATATCTGAAACTATAGTTACTGTAGTTACACCAAGTCTTTTAAATGTAACTATAACTGCTTCTATTGAAGTATCAGAAGGATATGACATAGAAAGTATAAAAGATGATTTTGGGGATAAGGTTGAGGAATACATAAAAGATATAACTAGTGAGCTAGTATATGCTAAACTATATGGATTTATGGCTAATACATTAGGTGTAGAGGATATTATAGACTTTAAGATTAATGATAGTAACTCAAATATAACTATTGCAGAAGATAAAATAATTAATATATCTGATATACAACTAAGTGAGGTGATATAGGTGAATTTACTATCTAATTTGCCTTCGTTTGATAATAACCATATTGTAGAATCAATTCAACATGCTTATGGAATTGAGGCGGATATTTTAAATAAGGAAATTGATGATGCTATAAATCAATTTTTTATAGATAGAGCAACCTGGGGACTAGATTTATGGGAGCGAATGTATAGAATAAAGCAAAATAATTTAGATATACAAACTAGACGGGAAAATATAAAAGCTAAAAGAAGAATTAAAGGTACAACTAGTAAAAAGGCTATTAAGAATATCTGTGAAGCTTACAGTAATGGTGAAGTTGAAGTTGTTATGCATAATGATGAGTTAGCCTTTGAGATTAAATTTATTGGTAGTATAGGTATTCCTGCTGGATTTGAGGAAATGGATAAGACTATTGAGAAGATTAAACCTTGTCATTTAGGTCATAGTTACAAATTTAATTATAATACACATGCAGATTTATCTAAGTTTACACATGAACAGTTAGCAAATTATACTCATGATGAAATTAGAATTAGTGAAAATCTTAGAGGGGATGAAGATATTCCTGCTCCTTCTTATGGTAATATAGTTGTTTCAACTAATGTGATAAATATAGAAGAGGGCAACTCAACTTCTTTTACTGTTTGTTTAGATAAAGCACCAATTGATAATCAAATAGTTAGTATAGGTAAAAATAATAATGATGTTATTTTAGATAAAACAAGTTTAACATTTACTTCCTCTAACTATAATATTCCTCAAACAGTTAATATTAACGTATTAGAAGATAATGACTTTTTAGATGAAACTTGTGTTATAACATTATCTAGTAAAAATGTGTTAAGCAAAACTATAGTTGTTAATATAATTGATAATGATAGTGAGCCAGTTAATATTCCAGTTCAAAGTATTAGCTTAAATAAAAATACCTTGTCATTAAAACCTAATGAATCTGAAAAGCTTATAGCTACTATATATCCTTTTGATGCTACTAACAAAAATATGACTTGGAAGTCAAGCAATGTTAGTGTTGCTGGGGTTAATTATGATGGAATGATTTCAGCATACAATAAGGGTAACGCGATTATAACAGTAACTGCAGAAGATGGAAATAAAACTGCGACTTGTGATGTTACTGTAAGTAATTCAAATAGCGAAGAAAATATACCTCCTTCTTCTGGCAATGGTATTATTCTAAATAATACAAGCTTTACTATAAATGAAACTGAAATGCTTACATTATCTGCTACTATAAATATAGATAATTCTTATGCGGTATTTGAACTAAGACAAAATGGTACTTATCTTGTAAGTGCATATAGAAGTGGTTCTAATATAGTTTGTTATACCGGTGGATTAAACGCAGGAACTTATTCTAACTTAACAGCAGTTGCTAAAACAATGAAAAACAGTGTTTACGTTGACATAGCAGAATCTCAACCGTTTACTTTAACTGTAAACTCTAATTCTTCTTCTGACGGTGGAGGTACAACTACTTCTGGAATAAAAGTAGAACCTGCAAGTATTTCAATAGAAATTGGTAAAACTGCTGATATAACAATGTTATTTGGGAATGATGTTATAAACAAAAACTTAGATTTTATGAGTAGTAATGGTGCTATTGCTAGTGTATCTGATTTAGGAAGCTATAAATACAGAATAACAGGTGTAGGACAAGGTAATACAACGATTAGATTTAGAACTTCTGACGGGAAATTTGAAACTTCTTGTTCTGTAACTGTTACTGGAGGAAGTAGTGGTGGTGGAGGAAGTACTGGTGGAGACACTTCAACAAGTAGCGAATATGCTAAATCTTGTACTTCTGAATACATCTTAGACAAAATGTATCCCATGGGACAACGACATGAAGCTATTCCTTCTGGACTAATCACAGATACATGGAAGCACAATAGTAGATGGGAAAATCAATATAGACCTACAGCTGTAGCTCATGGATGTGGTGTATCAAATTGTCCAGGCACAGGGCCATTCAAAGCATTAGGTTGTTGGTCAAACGTATATAGAGTTGAAGGAACACCATTTACACAAAATACAGGCGTTGAAATGAAGGATATAAAAGTTTATGGTTGGTATAATGGTGCTTGGGAATTAGTGCAACACTTACCTGTTCCGAACGGTAATTTCTATCCCGAATCCTTTGGTGGAGATGTTAATAAATATTTTGCAGATAGTGTTAGGCAAACTTCTAAATCTAAGACTATAATACTTAGAGAAAAGAACAAAATAGATGCTATGAATTGGAATACAAATCAATTACAAACTGAAAACTGTATGTATCACCCATTCTCTAATATTAAGAATTTTGATACAAAGTATGAATATATTTATACTTGTATAGACTTACGTAAAGTGAAATGGGATGAAAATGGTATTGATGATAGAGATAGTACGCATTACTGTAGTAACTGTGGTGGTGACTGGTGGTTAGCAGAAGGATTAATGTTCCACGATAGTTGGCAACACAATAAAGGGGTATGTCAACCTAAAATGATTGAAATAACTAATGAGTGGAGAAGATTCTCTATGACAACTGTGCCACAAGGTTGGAGTAATGGGTTCCCTAAATAAGGAGGTTGATTAAATGAGTAATGAAAAAAGTTTAAAAAGAGCAATAACTACTACTAATTTGCAATTAGAAAAACCATTGACTACAGACTATTACGATGTAAATGTATTTAATAGGAATATGGATAAAATAGACACTGCTATACAAGAAGTAAAAGGTAAAGTAGATGGATTAGAATTAAAAGCTGAAAGGGTAAGCATTGCAGATTCTACTAATAAGTTTAAAGCTACTAATGTAGAAGATGCGCTTTTGGAAAATAAAGCAAGTATATCAAAGAATGCTAAAGAAATTGAAAATTTAAAGCAATCTGCCAGTAACGGTAAAAATATAGTTGCAACCGCTATTGGCTCTCCACTTCAAGCGAGTGATACTTTTGCAACTATGGGAACTAAGATAGATACACTTACAGAAAATTTTAGAAATAATTTAGCTAGTAAAGGCATTGAATGTTTGCCTACTGATAAATTGAGTGTATTAGTTAATAAGGTAAGTCAATTCAAGCTTTTTCAAAAATTTCCAGGCACAAGCGAAGAGATAATTAATGACAGGAGTGAATGCACATCTACTGAGGTAGTAGGGGTATGGCAATTAAAACGAACTATACCTATAGAAGAATATTTTCATGGAATTCGGATGTCATATATAACTGTAGGGGTCTTTGGCTTTACATCTAAAATTGAACATATAAGAGGTAATCAAATTTTAACTTCAAATTCAACAAGTGACCAAAGCACTAAAATTACTTTAGATATAATGGACTTGCAAGTAGGAGATAAGATTTTAATGTACGCTCAAACAAACGAAAACTATGCAGGAAATAAATCTTATGGAGGTTGGAAAAACCTTGTTGTTAGCTATTCTTGGCGACCAGTAGAAGGTGAGGAGGTTTAGTTATGATTAAAAAAATTAATTACTATAGTGAAGAAGAGAAAAATATCATTTTAGAAGAAAATAAAGATATGTATTTAATAGAACACGCTAAATTATATAATGAAAAATATTTAATTTTTTCAGATTCACCTCCTATTGAAGTATTGCAAAAAGAACAGGGTGAAAAAATATCCATTTTAGAAGCCGAAAATTCGGCTCTATTAGAAAGTCAAAAAGTTCAAGATAGAACTATAGTTGAAAATGATATGCGTATGATGGATTTAGAATGGGCGCTAGAAGATTTAATAGCAAGTATAAATCCAACAGCAAAAATAAATTTAATGGAGGTATTTAGTATGTTTGGAAGAAGTGCAACTTACTTTAATCAATTAAAGCAAATGATAGAAATGGAAAACTATGATAGTAAAGAGGATATGGAGAGAATATTGAATAAATATGCAGCAGGATCTAGACCAAGAATAACTCAAGAAGAATATGACCAGTTATTCGATTTATTATATCCTCCAGTATATGATATACCAACTACAATTCCAGAAGTATAAATTATAGGACCAAGAGAGGTTCTTTTTTTATGGCTAGATTAATTTCTAGCCTTTTATTTTTTTCAAAAGGTGGTGTGTTATGAATTTTACAGAAATAGTAAGTAGTATAGGATTTTATGGGGCTTGTATGGTAGCTCTAGCAATATGGGTAGATAAGCAAATAAAAAATAATAGAGAAGACACTCAAAAGACTATAGATATACTTAGAGAAGATTCTAAAGAAGATAAAGATAGGTTGTTAAATGAAATAGCATACAATAGAGAAGTTATAGCAAAAGTTGTTGCAACAAATGATGTATTAGCTAAAGATCTAACTGTTAAGGTAGATAAAATACTAGATAAAGTGGGGGTATAATATGAGATTTACAGTACATGCTGGTCATAATCCAGACAATAAGGTAGCTTGTGGGGCTATCGGATTAATAAAGGAATCAACAGAAAATAGAAATGTTAAAAATGAAGTTATAAGATTATTAAAAGAAGAAGGTCATACTGTTTATGATTGTACAGTTGAAAATGGTACAAGTGTATCAGATATAGTAAATAAACAAGTAACTAATATGAACTCTTACTCAAATATAGATTTACATATATCAATTCATTTTAACGCAGGAGCAAATGATAAGAATGGAAATGGCAAAAGTACAGGAGTAGAGGTATTAGTTTATAATACAAGCGGAACTAAGTACGATACAGCTAAGAGAATATGCTCAAAAATAGAAAGTCTAGGATATAAAAATCGAGGAGTGAAAATAAGAACTAATTTAGGAGTGTTAAGTAAAACAAAAGCACAAGCATTATTAGTTGAATGTTGTTTTGTAGACGATAAAGATGATATAGACTTATATAATTATAAGAGGATAGCTAAAGCTATAGTAGAAGGGGTTTTAAATAAAACTATATCAACATCAGTTCCAGTACCTACTCCAGTTCCAAGTGAAGAAGTATTCTATAGAGCAGTATCTGGAAGCTTTAATAATAAAAACAATGCTAATGATAGAAAAGCAAAATTAGAGAAAGCAGGATTTGATGAGATATTCTTAGATGCTTTTGCTAAAGATGAAAAAACATGGTACAGAGTAATCGCGGGATCGTTCAAAGATAAGAAGTTAGCAGAACAAAGAGTTGCAGATTTATCTAAAAAAGGATATGATGGTGGATTTATAGCAGCATTTAGAAAATAATTAAAGAATAAGATAAATAATAGGGGGCTTAATGTCCCTTATTTTTTTATGCAATAAATCAATTAATAAATAAAGTATTACAAAGTTTTATGATTTTTACGGTTGATGTAATGCATTGATAATACTTAATTTTATAATAATTAATATGTTTTAGGGAAATAGTTGGAGAAGAACACTTAAATACTAAATCTTTGTTTAAAGATTTAAACATCATAAAACGTATTACAAATTATATATATCTCCAAATAATATATTATATATAAATATATTATTTTAGGAGGTGATAGAATGTATCCAGATTTATACGGTGTCAAAACTTATAAAACTACTTCATTAAGAATAGAAGAAGAGAAATTAAATATATTAAGAGATATTGCAAAGAAACAAGATAGAAGTGTTAATTATCTAATCAATGATATTATAACAAACTACATTAATATATATCATGAAGAGATTGAAATTATTTTCTAATCATATAAAAAGACTAGGTATAGTTATTTATACCTAGTCTTTTTATATATAATCATTTATAACTAAATAACACCAAACTATTCCTCCGATAAATAATATAGTTGGTCCTATTAATAATCCATATCCTAAATTCATAAAAATACCTCTAATTACTATGACATGTCATACATCTATCCCACTTAAATGGTCTGCTTCCTCCGCAGATAGGGCAATATTGATACTTTCTATTATCCCATTCTTCGTGGTCTACTTCACTCCATTTGCAATTATCTTGATGACTTCTATCATCATCTTTTTTATCATCAAACCAACCCATATTATACACCGTCCCTTCGCTATTACTAATAAGTATTACCCTGTTTAATTAAAATATTCACGCTCATTTAAAATATCAACATCTCGCATCCGCTCGATTTGCTATTTTAAACTCTTTAAATTACATACTTTAAACTTAGTAATATTCTAAATCAACCTAGTTAATTTTTAAAAATAATAGTCACATATTTACATATATAAGCATATACATAGTTATATAACGTATTTGATTAGGAGGTTGATTGATATAGAAGCTAGAGATAAAAAAGTAGTAGATTTTATTAATACATTTGAATTATGCAGAAGGGAACATATTAAAGAATTGTTTTTTAGTGAAGTACATGAAAATATTTGTATGCGTAGATTAAAAAAATTAGCTGAAGACGGCTACATAGAGCGTATAAAAATGGAAGGTAATGTATTTGTATACTATGCTAATCGCAAACCCTCGAAAAGGCTTTTAATGCACGATATGTATATCACTGATTTAGTAGTTAAAATGATTAAATTAGGATATGAAATATTAGAGTTTAAAAGGTCATTTGTAATAGGGAAAATAATATCAGACGCTTATATAAAATATAAAGATCCAGAAGGAAAAGTAAAACATCTCGTATTAGAAGTTCAATTATCTAATAAAGTTGAAGACTGTGTATTAAAATATAAAAATTTTAAAAATATAATTTTGGATAGTAATATAAACTGGGACTCTATTCCAAGACTTTTAGTTATTACTGATATGCCACAGCGAATAGAATTACGAGGTATTAAAGTTTTATATGATGATACTACTATGAGTAATATAAAAAATATAATATAAGGAGGTTGTTATTGTGAGTGATAATGTATTTGAAACATTAGCTGATTGCATGGTTAAAAGTTGTAAAATACTATTTAAACATAGTAAAAATGCATTAGGATTAAATACTCATGATTTTGATAAATTATTTAAAGAAATTGATATATGTAACAAATCAAATGAGTTTCCAAAATTGGCTAACATATCGTCAAGTGAATATATAAAAACATATACTTTTAAAACTCCTATTGGAATAAAATTAAATTCATTTAAAGAACATTCAGAAGAAATAAGTTGCTTTTTAAATGTAGATGAATCTGATTTAAGATTTAGTAGAGATAAAAATAAAGTATATATAAAAGTTATATTAAAAAAACCAACGTGTATATATGACCCTGTTGAACATAAGAGAAATGATTTTAAAATTCCTATAGGTTATAGCTTAGAAACTACTAAACTAATATTATGGGACTTTACTGCATCTACAAATGCACATTGCTATATCGCAGGATCATCTGGTGGAGGGAAGTCCGTTATGCTAAGGGTAATACTAAGTCATTTAGTAAATAGTAAATCTAAAAGGGATGTTGAGTTTTCAATAATTAACACAAAAAGAGTAGATTTAAAAGACTTTAAGAATGCTAAACATACTGTAAATTACATGACTGGAATAGATGGAGTAGAAGATTTTCTTGAAAATGAAGTTGATGAAATGGAAAGACGATATAAAATTCTTGAAAAATATGATTGTGATGATTTAACTGAATTTAGAGAAAAAGAATATAAAATACCATATAGATTAATAGTTGTTGAGGAAATATCATCATACAAAGGAAATAAAGCATATCAGAGATTTATAGAAATATTAGCAAGTCAAGGTAGAGGAGCAGGTATGTTATTGCTTCTTATCACACAATTACCATCACATGAGATAATGCCTAATACTATAAAATGTAATATAAATACAACAATTGGGCTAAAAACTAAAGATAGTATTAGATCTGAAATAATAGCAGGGTCTGATAGTGGACTTGAAAATTTAAAAGGCAATGGTCATGCCAAAATATTCGATGGATATAACGACGGGGAAGAAATACAAGGTTTATTTATTAGTAAAGAGACTATGAAAGATATAATTACAGCTAATAGTAAACAAAATAAAAGAGTCAAAGTAGCGGTAACTACAAAGACTCTAGATGATAATAAATTCCCTGGCATGGAAGTATTATCATCTAAATTATAGCATATTATTATAATTTAGGGGGATTAATTATGAATAGTTCAAGTATATTAACGACTACATTTTGTAGAAAGTGTAAAAAGTTAAGAAGTTGTTTAGAAACCAATACAGTAAGTAATTATAAATTTTTATGTAAAGAATGTAGTAAAGAAGAACATTTACTAGGTCAATGTATTAACTGTGGTAGAGAAGGAATTTATAGTGAATTACTAAAACATGGTGGTTATTGCCATTTATGTGAGAATGATAATATTATAGAATGTGATTTATGTGGAGTTGAAATATATAAAAGTAATTCTATAGATGGGATATGTAAAAAATGTGCTACAGGAGAAAATAGAGAATGTATAAAATGCGGCAATTATTTTTCAGAAAATAAATTAACTAGCGATAATTTATGCCCTAAGTGTAGCATTAAAATTCATAAAAAACTTAGATCATCTGAAGTAAATGAAATTGTCGAGTGCATTGAGTGTGGTAGAGAAGTATTAGTAAATGATTTGAATAATAATGGGTTATGTATATATTGCCATTGTGAAAGATTAGAAAATGAAATAAAGAACTTGAAAAGAAGAAAAAAAGCATATTTTTAAAGTGATTAAGTACCTCCTAATGTTAGGAGGTACTTTTGTTGATAACTTCTATTTTACTGTTAATAACTATTTCATTTCTGTTGATAAGTGTCTTTTTTCTGTGGAGTCAGTTTTTAGTAACTGACATAATCCTGTGAAAGTATTGAAAATACTAGATAGGCATAAAACTATTTCTTTTATGCCACATATTTCACCTCATAAAAATTAAGTTTGTGAAGGAGTTTATCTATACGTATAGAATTACTACTCAATATAATTTAAATATATTAAGTAGGTGAATTAATTTGGGTGAATCAAATAAGCGTAAACTTACACTAAGTGTAGAAGACAATCTAGTTAAGACACTTAAAGTAAAAGCGATACAGTATGATCTTACAGTAAGTCAACTTGTTGAAGTACTTGCTAAAATAGCTGAACGTGACAAAAAGCTATTCAATGAGTTAGTTAATAAATATAAAGAAGTGTAGCTATATGATGTAGCTACACTTCTTTATATACTAAAGTATTTTCCCTACTAGGAATATACTTAAAAAGACTAGGATAAACCTAGTCTAAGTCCATTTTATTTCGTTATTTTCTAAATAGAATATGCAACTTTCACCTTTTGCATCTATAACCTTTATAGAATTTCTATCAATTAATTCTAACTTAATATATTCTATCTCGAAATTTTCTTTAATGAATTCTAAAACCTTAAATTGTTCTACAGTATTTACTTTCATGTTCATTCCTCCTTTATAGATTTAATAATTTGAATTCTAAATAATAATCTCTTATAACTCTATGTCTATTTTATTATATTTCTTACAGTACACTAAAGCGTTTTTCGATAAACATAACACTTTGCACTCATTTTTACACTCTTTGCAAGTTTTAGATACAAATAGGTTATCTAAGACTTCTTCAAAATATAACTGTTCCATATGTACCATACCTCACTACAAAGTATATCCAAAGAAATATTGTAATATAAAGTTTGTAATCTTTAACCATGCTACAGTTGTAGCACATATTATTCCTATAGCTGCTATAGTAACAATTACTAATATTAATATCCCTATTATTGTTCCAAGCATTCCATGCTCCTTTTCTAACTTAATTAATCCATTTAATAATTCGTTCATTTGTATATCCTCCTTGAATTTCACATACAAGTGGTATATACTATTACTTGCGAGGTAATAGGGCATATCCATCTTGGATGTGTTCTTTTTATGTAATTATATTGTCTTTAGTCAGTAGAGTAGCATCTACTGACTTTTTTATTTATCTAATCTGGCATATCATCTTCCATTATATTTAATTTTTTAGCTAATGGATCTATTGTTTTTTCAACTTGTTTTTCAACACACCCTTTATTATCATCAACAATAGGTTCTAATTTACCTGCTTGTTTTTTTAATCCTCTATATTCAGCTACTAAATATTCAATAGCTGTATTACGACTTGTTATGTTTTGATTTTTTTGTATGTTCTCTATCTCTTTCCATACAAACTCTTCTACATGTATTGTACTTGATTTCTTAGCCAAATTTTCTACCTCCTAGAATTTTCTTTTTGCAACTTCAAATAATCCTTTGGCTGTAGCTAATTGAGCATCTTTAACTCTTATAAATTCTTCATCAAATTCTAAGTTTATAGACGTTCCTCCTGCTACATATAAATCCATTTCTGATTTATTTATCCAAATATCCTCTATTCTTTGAGCTAAGTTTTCAGATCCTAAAGAATAGGACTTTGCTTTTAAATCATCGTAATCATTAGATGTATCTATTTCATTTACATCTTTCATTATATTATTATCTCTTAATGCATCTTGAACAGTAGTTAATAAAGTTCTATTACCAAACTCAATTGTATTTGACATTTTATCATTGAATATAAATCCTTTGTCAAAATATGAAAGTTCTGTAGTTCTAAATCCAACTGAAACTAATCCAACTGGTTTATCTTCATTAATTTTGCCGCCTATAGCATGTATTAATGCAGCATCACCTTCTCTAAGTATAGAAATATTATTTATATAAACTTCTTTAGTTGATCCATTTATTTTATTTTTAACTTTTATTGTTTTGCCTTTATATTTTTCTATAACATCTTTTAACACTGATTTACGATAGTTTTTATAAGGTACACCTAACATAACATCAACTTTATCTTTTACAGCTACTTCACTAAGTGCTGCTGCAAATAATACTTCTACAGTATGACTTGTTTTACTATCTCTTGAGTTTCTTACAGGTACTTGTGATTCCTTCTCAGCTAACAATCCAATGAAATAATTCTCCTTGTTATATTCTATATAAATAGGTTTTTCATTTTCTTTGTCCATATATTCAGATAAATCTATATCTCTACCTTCTCCAAATACTGATTTAAATACTGAAACATGCTCAATATTGTCTACTTCTGAATATGCTTTTACATATCCTCTACCAAAATCAAATCCGATTTTTTGAATATTTTCCATTCTATACACCATCCGTTAATATATTGTTGAGTTGTTATTAACTCTAAATTTATTGTACTATATTATAGTTAAGATGTCAACAATATATTAATTATTGCATTATTTTTTCGTTAATATATTGTTGATTTGTTATTAATTTTAAATTTATCGCACAATGATTAAGTTGATATATTAACAATATATTAACTGATGACTTTTAAATATTTTTTATACTTTATCTTCTTAATTTTTATTCTGAAATCATATTTTAATACTTATTAATATTTTGCATCGAATGTACTAATAAAATCTCTTAGAACCTAAATATGATGGTTTTATTGGTATATTTTGTTGTTATATTGTGTATATGTAACATTGAATTTATTTTTTATATCTGATATACTATTAAATAATTGAATTTATAAATAATATTTTGAACACTTTTAATAGTTGGCAGACTATTGAAGGTGTTTTTTACTTTCAAAATATTATTCAACATACTATTTCTCCTTAATTAAATATTGACATTATATCCTAGCTTTCTTAACTCTTGAACCATAATTAAGTCCCGAGTTTCACTCCTTGAATTAGCAAATATAGGACTTGTCTTCATCTTAAGCTCAAAAATACTTTTATAATCTTCAATATTTCTCAACTCATCTAAACGCATCGATATACTTTTTAAATTTTCTTGTGTATTTATATAATTATTTTCGCTTTGTAAATTGTTATCAATGTGCACATCTTCATTTTCTATTATTTGTATATTTGGAAGAAGTGAATAGCCTTCTAATGCATAGCCTAACTTAGCAAGATCTAATTGAACATTATATAAATTAAGTCTATACTGTGTTTTTTTATCCCATTTATATTTTGGATTTTGTCTTTCATGGATATACCCTTGTTCAATTAATTGTTTAATGTATTTTCTTATAGTTGGCTTGCTCATCCCAACCATAAGCTCATCATTTAGTTCTTCTGCTGATTTATAAATCCAGCCATTAGATTCAGATATATCAACTGATATATCTTCCTTCATCGCTCTCTCTTTTTCTTCTCTTATATATTTATCTGTATCTCTCATTCTTTCTGTCCAGTAAATAAATTGATTTAGTATTAATGCAGCTCTATAATCTCCTGTTAACTCTACTAGCTCTTGCTTTATAACAACTCTTTTTAATTTTGTCATTAATCTTTACCCCCTTTTGCATTATTTTTCATATCTTCCCTTATTAATCTCATTACATATTCTTGAAATGATAAATTTAAATCTATAAGATATTTTTTTATTTCTTTATTTTCCTTTTCTTCAATTCTAATTGTTTGTTTTTTAATAATTTTTTCTGACATGTATTAATATCCTCCAATCTAATTTTAGATTACAATACTGACGTCATTTAGTCAAGCATTTTATTAAATAAATAAATAAATAAAAAAGAAAAACATAATCTGTGATTATATTCTCTGAATATAATCTCTAGTATTGCAGTAAAAATTTCTTAACTCGAAATAAATTTTTTTAAAATGGAAATAAAATTTTTTTATATTGATGTAAATTTTTTTTGTATCGATATGAAAAAAATTTATTATCGATGTAAAATTTTTTAACATCGATGATTTCAATGGTTTAAGAAATATTAATTATAATAATCATAAAAATAAAAAAGCATCAACATAATTGATGCTTTTTTACTACTTTTTCACTTTTGAATTTTCAAGCTTATCTTTATAAAAGCTAGCTAGAGTTTTAATATCTAAATTTAATTTATTCATTAAATTTATAATGTCATCTATTCTTGGATTGTCATAACTATCTAATATTTCAAATTGATCTTTTGTTAGAATCTCTTTCCATTTAGTGCTCATAGAATATATCCCCCGAATAATAGTATCATTAAAATAATATCATTATTTGGAAAGATATTCCATTCTACATTTTGCAAAATAATTAATTAATTCAAGATAATCAGCATCTAATGCTTTTGCAATGTAATAAATAATATCAAAACTTAAATTTAATTGTGAAGGATCAGTCTCGATTTTTGATATGTAACTTCTATCACATAAGATTAATTCGGCTAGTTGTGATTGAGTAAAACCTTTTTTCTTTCTCAAATTCCTTATCAATAAAAACACCTCTATTTAAATTATATGTTATCAAAATATAAGGAAATTTGAAATATAGTGTCGGAAATGTGATTGAGATTCACATTCTAAAATGTAAAAATATGGTAAAATTATCTTAAAGAATTTATGAGCGCTCAAATATAAAAAATAGAGGTGAATAATGTATTAAATATAAGTAAATTAATAATAAAAAATAGAATCGAACGTATATTTGGAACTGATGTTTGCAATTGATTCTAATATATGGTAAAATAAAAACGCTAATAATTATATATTTAGGGAAATTTATTTGCGTTAAACCTTTAGGAATATTTATATTTGGAGGGGCTATGAAAGAAGAAATAAAAAAACTTATTGATGAAATTGAAGATAAAAAATTTATTGAGTTTATATACTCTATTATAATTAAACGAAAAAATAAGCACTTATAAAGTGCTTATTTTTCATTATCAGATAAAACCCTAACTAAATCAGATAAAATTTTTATTTTTTCATCATTAAGATTTATAAGTTTATTAACTATATCATATAATTCCTCAGAATCTAAAATTTTATCTAAGGTATTAGTTATATCTGTTACAGCTGATGATATGTTATACATTTCTCCGACACCATCATTGAGCCAACTTGGATTGATATTGAATACATTACATACTAATTTAATAAATTCCTTTGATACAGAAGCCCTTCCTCTTTCAAGGTTATATATAGCATCTTCGCTTTTGCCAACCTTTAAACCAAATTTTGATCTTGAAAGTTTTTCAGATTTTCTGATTAACTCTAATCTTTCTCCAAGATTTTTTTCGTCTGTATTCATTATTATCACCTCAACTTAATTATAAAATAAAAAAAATATAATGTCAACGAGAAAACGACGAAGTTACGTTTACAAAAATGTATATTAACGTAAAATAAAGGCGAAAAATAAAAAAAACTCGTTGACATGCGGATTAAAACGGAGTATTATTGAATTAACAACGAGAAAATAACGAAAAAAGAAGGTGATTATATGAGTAAATCAAAAGAAAGTAAAGAATTAGCTAGAAAAATACTTATGTTAAATTCAGAGAATAAAAAAACAGTAATTAATGTGTTGAATGCTTTTGTTATAGCTGAAACGGCTAGTGTGCTTGGTGTAAGTTCAGCTGAATTAAGCAAATTAATTAAAGAATAATTAAATTTTAGATACGAAATAAAATCGAAAATTAGTATATAAAAAAGTGTGTAATTTTAACAAAATCACACACTTGTAAAAATTGAATGAAAGCTAGTTTTTTAAAAGTCGAGCAGGCTTTTATAGGACTTGCAATAGGTGATAACATTTAACTCATAAAATAGTGAGTATAAACAAAGTAATATGGAATTTGGGGACCTGTTATGAGAAGTAAATTAAGAAAAAGATATATAGAAAGTGATTATGAAAGATTACATACAAGATTAAGTGAAGAAGTTCAATGTGAAACTGAATTAGATAATATAGTTGATGTTAGAACAGGGTGTATATTCGATACAAAAACAATAACATCAGGTCCAATACGAGAAGTAGAAGTATTTCCGCTTTATTTAAAAAAGGAAATGCCTGATGAGTGGAGACGAAAAGAAACCAAAGAAGCTCGAAAAAATCTAAATGATAAAAATGCTAGAAAGAAATTTATTAGGAAACTAAATGCTAATTTTAGTAAAGATGATTATTTCTTAACTTTAAATTATTTTAAAGAGCTAAGACCAAAGGATCATAAAGAAGCAAGAAAGCATATGCGAAACTTTATACAAACCTTAAACAGAAAATATGAAAAAGAACAATTAAAAAATGGAGTTCCTAAGAGTAAGTTAAAGAAAATTAAGTATATGTTTGTTACAGAGTATTCAGAAGATAAAAAAATACAGTGTCATCATCATTTAGTTATGAATGCAGTACTACCTATAACAGTAGTAAAAAAAGCATGGAAATTTGGGAGTAGAGGTAAGATGGATTATCTAGATCCTGATGATATGCATTTTACTGGATTAGGCAATTACTTATCAAAAGACCCTAAGGGTAAAAAACGATGGTGCTGTAGTAAAAATCTAAAAGACCCTGATATTACAAGAAACTTATCAAAATTCAGTAAAAAGAAAGTAAAAGAAATGAAAGATAATCAGAACTTAATAAAATTTGAAATGGAAAAAGCTAATCCTGGATATATATTTGTGAAATCTGAAGTATACATCAATACATATAATGGGATGCCTTACATATACGCTACAATGCGGAGAATAGATTGAGGGGGATAATTAAAAATGGAGATAAGGGGAGAAGGATTAGAGTTAGAAGCTAATCAAAGAATACTTGATGATATGAAGGAGCTACTAGATAAATATGCTCTTAAATATATGAATACAAGCGCATTTATGACAATCAATAAATGTGTAGATGAATTGGTTTACGTGGAACAGTATACAAGATTAAAAGAAGTTATATAGAGATATATATGAAAGGTAGAGATTAGAGTGAAAAATGAAATACAAGTATTAGATGATAGATATATATTAGGTAAAAGAGTAAAGACTTATGGTGATATAGAGAATCCATTATTTTTAGCTAGAGATGTAGCTGAATGGATAGAACACAGTAGAGCATCAGAGATGTTAAAAGGGATAGATAAAGAAGAAAAGCTGATGCAAACAATCATTGCATCAGGTCAAAGAAGAGAAATGTGGTTTTTAACTGAAGATGGATTATATGAAGTATTAATGCAAAGTAGAAAACCTGTAGCTAAGGAATTTAAAAAGAAAGTAAAGAATATGCTTAAAGATTTAAGAATGAATAGATTAAATCTATATCAAGATATGAGTCCAGAGCTAAAGGCGATATTTGTAATAGATAAAAAACAGCAAGAAATGGGCGTAAAGGTAGATTATTTATACAATCACATGACTATAGACTATGAACAACAAGAAAATTTAAATCAATTAGCAAGAGGTAGAGCAGTAGATCTTCTTGGAGGGAAAGCATCTCCAGCATATAAAAGGGTAAGTAAAAAGTTGTTTTCAGAATTATGGAGAGATTATAAAAGATACTTTGGAGTAAATAGTTACAAGAATACAGCTAGAAAAGAATATGAGAATGCTAGAGAGTATTTAATCAAATGGAGTCCTTCAACCAATCTTAGAATAGAAATAGAAGCTATAAATGGGCAATTCTCATTTGTTGAATAGGAGGTAATTATGAAAATAACAATAGAATTTAAAAGTGTAGAAGAGTACTTAGAATTTAAAGAAAAAACTGCTCAAGAAGGGCGAGTTCAAGAGCAGTCTATATGTATTGAGAAGTTAGCGGAAGATATATCTGATTATTTATGTAGCAAAACTTTGGTTAATACTTCATTAATATAAAGTTGAGTAAACTCCATATTCTCAAAGAAGAAAAACTGAGCAAGCGAGATGTTATCTATAGTGTTATCTTCAGTAGAAAATTCTTTCATTCTTTTAAGTATTTCTTCTTTAGAAAAATTAGTTTCAATTAAATGACTATATACTTCTTTAAATATTTCGTTTAATTGTTCTTGATTCACAAACTCACCACCTTCCATTAATAAATTTACGGTATACCGAGAATATACCTACAACAATTATAGCAGAAAGAAGGTGAAAGATTTGGAAATTGGTAAAAGAATACAGTATACCTTAGCGAAAAATGATATTAAACCATATAAAATGGCGGAAGAAATAGGGATTAGTCAAGGGAATTTGTATGATATTTTAAATGGCAAGAACTCAAACCCAACAATAAAAGTTGTAAAAAAGATAGCAGATTATTTAGGAGTAACAGTAGATGAATTATTAAAATAGGAGATTAAAATATGAACCCAGTTATAAAGTTTATGAGCATCTATATATTAACTTATTTAGCTGTGTCTTACATAATGTGCAAGTAGGAGATTGAATATGGAGGAAACTAGAGTGATATTTACATTATCATGTAAATGTTGTGATGATAAGCAAAATATACTAGTTGATAAAAATAAAGCAATAAAACTAGAAAAAATAAAAAATGAAATTATATGTGACAAGTGCATAGAAAAAGGGAGATTGAAATGATAATTCATAGATATATAACTCACGTGTTATCGAAAGAATCAGACGAACCAATATTAAATGATTTTGAGGGTAATATAAATCCTCAGATAGATAAGTTTTTACAAAGCATTATAAAGAAAGTAAGCAAAGATGATTTATTAAGAAGAGCTAAATTTGATTATAAAAAAGAAAATACAGTTAGAGAATGTTGTGAATCTATAATACATAATGAAAATACATTTATAGAAAACTCAAAAGAAATAGCATCATATTTATTTGACTTAATAAAAATAAATTCAGATATGGATTCATGTGATTTGGTTATATGTTTATATACAATTAAAGACCAAAGAAGAGTAGCAATAATAAAATTAGACTATAAAGCATCTTATAATCATTCCATAGAGTTTAAAAATGATAAGTTTAATATACAGATAAAATTAAATGAAGAAGTAATATCAGATACTAAAAAACCTAAGCAATGTGCATTAGTAGGCATTAGCAGCTTAAATAGCGAGTATGACTTAGAAATATTAGATAAGGATTCGGAGAAAGAACGTATTAGTTCTAAGTTTATAAATGAGTTTTTAGAAGCATACAAGATAGAAGATGATACATATAAAACCAGAATATTTATAGCATCAGCTAAAGTATGGTTATCTAATGCATGGATTAAGAGTGGTTATGTAAGAGACATAATAAAAAGTGATAGAGCAATAGAAGTTCTTGAACATGTTTTATTAAATAATTCAGTTATAGATATAAGAGAATTAGCAGATAGAATATTTAAGTTTGAAGATAAAGAACTTAAAACAGAGTTTATAAATAGCATGGAACAAAATAATTTATCTAGTTTTAATATAGATAAAAAAGTAGCAGAAAAGATGCTAAAAGATAGGTATTTAAAAACAAATACAGGGATTAAAATATCAGCCAAGTTAGAACATATTAGAGATAATTCGAAATTCATAATAAAAGAAAATGATAAAGGATCATATGACTTGATACTAAGAAATATAGAACATGTTGAGGTGGTATAGGTGTCAATAATTAAAGGTAAGGATGAGATTATAAAGATAGCACAAAAAATAGCCAAAGATATGGGAATAGAAAAACATGAGATTCCAAATTCAACTAAATGTTATGACATATATATACTAGCTGTAAGAGAATATGATCAAAGACAGAAAAATAAAAATGATAAATATAAGGAGGATTAGTATGAGTAGAGATATATTAAAAACAATTAAAGGTATGTTGTGTAAGAGTAATGATGAAATAGATGAAACATTAAATAAATTAGTTACTAAAAATGAATATACAAGTCCAATAGAACTATTAAAAGAATCATTAGAAATAACACCGTTACTACCTTATTTTCATGAAGATGAAGATAGTGAGGTTTCATACAGAGATAAAATAAAGAAAAAAACTGAACAAAATAGAAAAATAAATATTATAAATAAAGTCAGAAACTCAATAAATATAGCTATATTAGACGGCAGATATTCAACAGAAGTTCATTTTAAAGATGTAGATGATGAAATATTAAACGGCATAACCGAAGAACTTGCAAAAATGGGCATTACAACATCTATATCTGATTCTGAATTGTTTGATTATGAATCAGGAATAGACAAGAAATTATTTATAAGTTGGGAGTAAAGCAAATGAAGAGATTAAAGAAACTAACTAGAAATCAGAAAGAGTTTTTAGAAAATAGATTAGGCGTTGATAGTAAAGACTACCTAGTAGAGAGAAACACTTCGGAATTTACGGTATTTTACAATAAAAAAACTAATGAAAAAATAATCTATCATAAAACATTTGATTCAATAGTAGATGAAATATAGGAGGTTGTAATTATGTTTGTTGTACCTAAGAAGAGATATGATAGAGTTGTCGAAGAAAAAAATAATGAGATAGAAAACTTAAAGAAAAGAATAAAGCATTTAGAATCTGAGGGTGAACTTAAAACAAAGAAATTGAATGAAACTACATATAAATTAAATTGTAAGGCAGAACAAATAAGCAAGTTACTAATAGATAATTGCTGCCTAAATAATGAGCTAGAGGATAAAAATAGAGAAATAGTTGTTGTAAGAACTTTAATAACGCTTGAAGCTGATAATAAGATAAAGAGATATGAAAATATCAAAAGTAGAACTAAGAAGACCAGAATAAAAGAAAAGTGTGAACGTAAAATAGAAGACTATATGATGAGAAAATTAGCATATAGCAAGGAGTAGTAATGAAAATCTTAATAATATTAGTAATAAATATTGTTGCAGTAGTTGGAGTATTAGATGCTCTAGCTATTGCAGCTAGAAAATATAAAAAGTAGGATGGAGAAAATGAAGCTTAAAGATGATTTTATAAAACAAGGTTCTAATCAATTACTCTCAGATTGGGGACATGATATTAGCTTAAAATATGATTATAAGGATGAAAACTCAAATGAAGTTAAAAATTATAAATTAAATAAGAGAGAGTTAGATCATTACTTGAAAACAGGAGTATTACCAGAGCGTATAGGAAAATAAAAAACATATTTTAAGAGGTGGATATTATGAGTATAGAAGAGTTTCAAAGTAAAGTAGGAAGAGTTAAGATGAATCAAATTAATGTTAGATAGTAAAAGATGGGTTTTAGTAGGAGGAGATTACATGAATACAAAAGTAATAAGTGGATTCCCAGGAGTAGGGAAAAGTTATTTATTTAATAATACAGACTTAAAAGTTTTAGATAGCGATAGTAGTAACTTTAGTTGGATTAAAGACTCAGAAGGTCGCAATACAAAGGAAAGAAATCCAGATTTCCCTCAGAATTATATAGATCATATAAAGAAAAATATAGGTAAAGTAGATATAATATTGACTTCATCACATGATGTTGTTAGAAAAGCATTAAAAGAAAGTTGTATAGATTATATATTAGTTCATCCAAATATAAGAGCAAAAGAAGAATACATTGAAAGATATACGCAAAGAGGGAATGATGAAAGTTTTATAAAGATGATAAATGAAAATTGGGATAAATTCATCATAGATATAGAAAACGAGAATTTCCCTATAAAAATAGAGTTAGATAAATTTGAGTATTTAAGCGATTTGATTAAATACGGGTACTGCAAAAATGGAAATATAGTAGGAAGTAATTATATATCTAGAAATTTATATAGCTGGAGGGGTTGCCCTATACAATGTAACGATTGTGATTATTGTATTAGGGTTGTCAAATAAAAGATGAGTTTTAGGAGGAAGTTATGAGAAAT
>ULWV01042126.1_pt1 | contig 25372 bp, 16 predicted proteins | sample 1960651 | NCBI WGS metagenome assembly ULWV01 (sample SAMEA4835820, study PRJEB28245) | human gut metagenome | biome: gut microbiome; material: fecal sample | place: Denmark | collected 2008
GACTCAGCGGATGTGGTGTTCTCAACAACGTTATCCAAGTTGTCAATTGTGTGCTCAAGACGGTTCTGAACAGCACCAAGAGCGGAACGCTGCTCGGATACTTTAGATACTGCATCAGCGATTGCGTCGATAGCATATGTTGCAGCCTTTCCGGAGTCATCAGCTACGTTTAAGCCTTTGATTCCAAGATAGGAAGAATTCATTGTCTCGATATTAACATTGATCTTGTTTGTCATATCAGCATCAGAACCTACATGAAGGTTGAAAGAAAGCTTCTCAGCAACTTCTGTCTGACCAGTTTTGATATAGAATGTACCATCGCCATCTGTACCGTCAAAAGCGGCATAAGTATTGTCTTTGCCGACTTTTGCGTTATCTTCAGTATCTCCAATTTGATTAGCTGCAAGAAGTTCTTTGGCTGCTAATTCATAAGCTTTGGTTTTGGAAATAACAGAAGTATCATTATCGTCAATCTTGTTACCGTTTGCATCAGTCATTACAGTAACAGACTTGTTTCCAACAGAAATCGTGCCTGTTTTATTAGCAAAGGCTGCAGCATTTTCAACTTCAGCATCTGTTTTCTTTTTCGTATTATCTAAAGTTTTTGGATCTACTGAATACCAACCAGCTGCAGTGCCCTTTGTACCAGCGGTGTTATTTTCAGCAATAGCATCATACCATTTATATGTTGTACCATTTACTGTAACATCGTTATGATTAGTATCAATGTTTGCACCTTTAGCACCGAGCATAGCAGTTACATCAGCTGCCTCGCCGCCAATTGTATACTCCTTACCACCAATTGTCACCTTATCACCAGCATTCAAATCTTTCATCTTGAAAGTAGCTGTTCCATCACCATTATCTGTCAATGTACCAGCAAGACCTGCATCATGAGCTTTCAAGTTAAGCTTCTTTGTGCCGTCATCGCCCTTCAACAAATAAGTCTCATTGAACTTTGTTGTCTCAGCAACACGATCAATCTCAGTAGTAAGCTGTGAAATCTCGTCCTGGATAGCCTGACGGTCAGACTGGCTGTTTGTTCCGTTAGAAGCCTGTACTGCCAACTCGTTCATACGCTGTAACATGCTGTGAACCTCTGTCAAAGCACCTTCAGCAGTCTGTACTGCAGATACACCATCTTCTGCGTTTGTAGAAGCCTGATCCAAACCACGGATCTGCTTTCTCATCTTCTCAGAAATTGTCAAACCTGCTGCATCATCTGCTGCACGGTTGATTCTGTAACCGGAAGAAAGTTTCTCTGTAGACTTAGAAAGAGAATTTGTTGTCATGCCAAGCATTCTGTTAGCGTTCATCGCTGTAATATTGTGTTGTACTATCATAGTAGTTACCTCCTTGTGATAAATGTTCGGGGTGAATCCTTTCGCCCCGGTGTTAATATGTTTCGATATTCCGTGAATGGCATGAACCATCTGGAAATATCATGAATTACATGTTGTTTTGCGGTTGCCTCCTTCCTCTTCAAACAGAAACAATTGTTTACAAAGTGTTGCGTAGAAAGCGTTTTAAGAGTTATACCTTTTTAGAAATGGTAATTATTGATAAATGCCATGTTTATTATGACAAATGAAATAAAATGTTGAAATAATGTCAAAAATATCATATGCTAAAATTCAGACAAGCAACATTCAACGATATAGCAGGGTAGGAGGGATATTATTAAGGATACAATCGTTAAAGAGTACATAGGAAACCCGGAGATTTTTGCGGATGTCTTTAACTTTTTTCTGTATGATGGAGAACAAAAGATAAAGCCGGAGAATCTTACGGAGAAGGATGTTACGGAGTTGGTTACGTTGCCGGCAGCAACTGGAGAACATGGATCGTCACGAGAAGTGGACATTAGTACAGAAGGTTCTCGAATGAAGAAGCGTACCAAGAAGAAAACGCGCGACAGTAGTTTGGCGCAGAAACACCGCGATCTGCTAAAGTTTGCAGCAATGATGCAGGACTCTCACGTAAACTATGTGATATTGGGCGTTGAGAATCAGATGGAGGTGCATTATGCAATGCCGGTGCGTAACATGGTTTATGATGCGCTGCAGTATGATAAACAGGTTGCTATGATCGCAGCAGATAATCGAAGGAATAAGAGGTTTTCCAGTGGAACCATGCGAAATAACGGAGAGTTTTTGTCGGGATTTTTAAGGACAGATAAGATACTGCCTGTTATTACGTTGACATTATATTTCGGGACAGAACCATGGGATGGACCGCTTTCATTGCGGGAAATGTACGACATTAATGACAGTAAATTACTTGACTTCGTTCCTGACTACAGAGTACAATTAATTCAACCAATGACACTATCAGAAGATGATTTTGAGAAGTTTCACACAAGTTTGCGGGAGGTGCTGCAGACGATAAAGTATTCTGTGGACGCTCAGAAGCTGACAGAATATATAACGCAAAATGAACGGATGCATCGTCTTGATCTGTCAGCAGCTAATGTGATCAATACGGTTGCAGGGATAGGATTGGAAATTAAGCAAGACAGGGGGAAAGTGGATATGTGTAAAGCGATTGAGGATCTAAAGGCGGAGAGCAGAGCGGAAGGTCGTGAGGAAGGCCGCGAGGAAGGTCATACAAAAGGCCGTGCGGAAACTATAGAGCAGACGGTAGCTATGTTGAGAAATATGAAGATACCGAAAGAAACGATATTATCAGAATTGCAGAGAACATTTTCGCTTAGTGAGGAGGAAGCTAACAGAATATATAACACAAAATGAACGGATGCATCGTCTTGATCTGCCGGCAGCTAATGTGATCAATACGGTTGCAGGGATAGGATTGGAAATTAAGCAAGACAGGGGGAAAGTGGATATGTGTAAAGCGATTGAGGATCTAAAGGCGGAGAGCAGAGCGGAAGGCCGTGAGGAGGGACGTGTAGAGGGTCGTGAGGAAGGCCGTGAGGAAGGTCATACAAAAGGCCGTGCGGAAACTATAGAGCAGACGGTAGCCATGCTGAGAAATATGAAGATACCGAAAGAAACGATATTATCACAATTGCAGAGAACATTTTCGCTTAGTGAGGAGGAAGCTGACAGAATATATAACGCAAAATGAACGGATGCATTGTCTTGATTTGGCCAGATAAGAGTGCATTGTCTTGATCTGGCTAGATTTGACAAGTTTTATGTTATATGATAACCTTAATATAGATTTTGTCGTGAGGCAGAAGAAGGGGCATACCACCATCGGTATGGCTTTTTCTTCTGCCTTTTTCTTTTAAGGATAAGGATGCAGGATGATGCGACTTCCCTTGGTTGGCGTAAACCTTATGACAAAATAACATAGCATAAGAAAGATGAGGTATACAGATGACAGGCGATATTTTAAAAGACAGTGCAGAGATTTTTGCAAATATTCAGGAAAAAGCACCAGTGGTGCATAATATTTCGAATTATATTACGGCAACAGATTGTGCCAATATGACATTGGCGTGTGGAGGATCCCCAACGATGGCAGATGATCCGGATGAGGTTGAGGAGATTGCAGCGGCATGTGCAGGCAGTGTTATTAATATGGGAAATACAGCGGGACATTATCAGGAGAGTATGTTGCGCACAGGTATGGTTAATAACAAGGTAGATCATCCGTTGGTGTTTGATCCGGTTGGAGCAGGAGCGGCTGCACATAGAAATGCAGTGTTGGAAAATTTATTGGATAAAGTTCATTTTTCGGTAATTCGTGGAAATATTTCGGAGGTGAAATTTGTCGGAGATAAAAGTTCTAAGGCAAATGGGGTAGATGCAGCAGCGGAAGATCTTGCATCGGAAGATACAATTGATGGAATTGCTGAGTATGCGAAGAAATTGAGCGAACGATTGAATACAGTAATTGCCATTAGTGGCCCGATCGATGTGGTGGCGGATGCAAATAAGGCATATCTTATTCGAAATGGGCATCCAATGATGTCACGAGTAACGGGTACGGGATGTATGTTATCCAGTGCAGTGGGAGTATTTGCGGCTGCCAATCCCGATAACTTGCTGGAAGCGACAGCGGTTTGCATTAGTGCATACGGATATGCAGGAGAGCTTGCTTATGAAAAGGTGCAGAGCACGAATGGTGGTACGGGATCTTTCCGTATGTTTTTGATGGACGCAATGAGCAATATGGATAATGAAACCTTTTTGCAGGGTGCCAAAATTGAGGAAGTGTAAGAAAGAGCGTAGCGAATTCGTAGAAAGAATGGAGGCTAAAATGAAAGCGGAAGATTTGATGGTGTACGCAATTACGGACAGATATTGGCTGAATGGGGCTAAGCTGGCCGATCAGGTGGAAGATGTATTGAAAAATGGAGCAACTTTTTTGCAGTTGCGCGAGAAATCATTCACACATGAGGAGATGGTGGCAGAGGCAAAGGAAATTAAAGCTATTGCAGCCAAATATCAAGTGCCTTTTGTCATTAACGATGATATTTATGCAGCAAAAGAGATTGATGCAGATGGTGTTCATATTGGACAAAGCGACATGGAGTATCGCAAGGCGCGTGAAATTTTGGGAGAGGATAAGATTATTGGTCTGTCGGCAGGAAATTTACAGGAAGCGATAGACGCTGAGAAGATGGGAGCAGATTATATCGGTGTTGGAGCGGTATTCCATACGGATACCAAAAAGGACACGACGGCGATGAGTTTTGAGGAGTTAAAAGAAATCACAGATACTGTGTCAATTCCGGTGGTTGCCATCGGTGGAATCAGTGCAGACAATTTGATGCAGCTTGCCGGAACAGGAATTGATGGGATCTCTGTAATTTCAGCGATTTTTGGTCAGGAAGATCCGGGTGCAGCAACAAAGAAACTGGTGGAATTGACTCGTGAGATGCTATCAAAGTAAAGTGTCGTAATGCACTGAAAAAATATTAGGTTATAGGTAAGGGCGAGATAATCAAATATCGAGCCTAAATTAGTATAACAACTGATATAAAGGGCGGGATGATCGGATACAAAGATTGTATTAGTATAACAACTGCGTATAAAAGGGTGGTATATCCGATCATAAAACATAGAGAGGATTTCTGAATCATGGATAGGAATGATATACGTAAAGTGTTGGCGAAGGACGCAAAACTTTACATTTTTGATATGGATGGAACAATCTTGAATTCTATGGTAGAGTGGTTCCATCTTGGACGTAATTATCTGGTTGCGCAGGGAGTGGCGGTTCCGGATGATCTTGAGCAGCGGATAGAGACAATGACGATGGACGAATCGGCGGAATATTTTCAGTCGCTTGGAGTGGACAAATCTGTCCCGGAAATTAATGAAGGAATTTTTGCCTATATTCGAGAAAAATATCGTACGTCGATCCCGGCAAAGGACGGAATGTTGGATTTGATCCGGCAACTGTCCCGAAAAGAGGACAGCATTCTTTGCGTTTTGACGACATCGGAGCGAAAATGTGCAGAGATGGCAATGGAGAGATTGGATGTTTTGAACTGTTTTCGGGATATCTTTGACAGCGAGCAGATTGGCTTGAATAAACGCAGCGGAGCAATATATCAATGGGTATGCGAACATTATGATGTTGCACAAAAGGATACGATAATTTTTGAAGATGCAATATATGCAGTGAAAGCGGCAAAAGAAACCGACTGTTATGTATATGGTATGAAAGATTCTTCCAATAGCACAGTGTGGAATGAAATTTGTGAAACGGCAGATGATATTATTTGCTAATATTCCAACAGTGATTAAGTGGCCCGTTTCCGTGTCCAAGATCAAGTCCGGTAGACATTGCGCCACGGACATATTCTTTGGCTGAGTGTACCGCATCGGGAAGCGTTTTGCCTAGACAAAGGGCACTTGCAATGGCAGAGGATAATGTACATCCGGTACCGTGTGTGTTCGTGCAGTTTATGCGGGTGGCGTGGAACCAATGAACAGTTCCATCGTAAAGCAGATCGTCTGCATTCCCGGTGGCATGTCCGCCTTTTAACAAAATAGCACATCCATAATGGCGGTACATGATTTGTGCCGCTTTTATCATGTCGTCAGCATTTGTTATCGCGCAAGGTTTTGGTAACGCATTGAAAATACGATTGCAGAGATATTCACTTTCGGGAATATTAGGGGTTATGAGCGTTGCCATTGGGAAAAGCTGTTCGGTCAGAACACGGATACCATCCTCGTCAAGTAAAGTTTTGCCACTGGTAGAAACAAGTACAGGGTCTATCACGATGGGGATAGTATTTGCATGAGATGGGATGGAAGAATTGGGAATAGCATTTTCGTGAGCTTGCAGGGAAGAAGGTGATTGCGTTGATGGTGAGAAAAAATCCTGTAGGATTTCGGCAACAGCAGTGGCAATCTGTCCATTTCCTAACATGCCAATCTTGATGGCGTTTGGGGTGATATCCGACAATACGGACATAAGCTGTGCAGATACGACGTCAGCATTTATTAAATTGTTCTGTGTAACGCCAAGTGTGTTTTGCGCAGTCAGGGCAGTGATAACACTCATTCCATATACGCCATAGGCAGTCATTGTTTTTAGGTCGGCTTGAATACCTGCGCCGCCGCTGCAATCAGATCCTGCAATAGTAAGTGCTGTTTTCATAATCCCATCATCCTTTCTCTTTCTACTGAAAATGTGGCCTTCGCATCTGATGTTTTGTATGCGAAGGCCAAAATATAATCATTATAAAATATAGCTCAATAGTTGTAATTGCTTCATCCGGCAATAGTTAATATTACTGTGATCATTTATTCCGCAGCTATAACTGCCGTCGATTATTCGTCAAAAATGGATACGATCTCGCCATCCAAAATGCGGTTCATATTTTTGACTGCACAGAAGTTACCGCACATAGAACAGGTATCTTCTTTCTCTGGTTTTGCACCTTCACGGTAAGCCTTTGCCTTTTCCGGATCGATAGACAGTTCAAAGGTTTTGTCCCAATCAAGATCATGACGTGCGGCGCCCATTGCGTCATCCCAGTCGCGTGCGCCCGGCAGTCCCTTGGCAATATCTGCAGCATGAGCAGCGATCTTGGAAGCGATAATTCCTTCTTTTACGTCGTTAAGATCCGGTAATCTAAGATGCTCGGCCGGTGTAACATAACACAGGAAAGATGCACCATAAGTAGCGGCGATCGCACCACCGATTGCGGAAGTGATGTGATCGTATCCCGGTGCAATATCAGTAACCAAAGGTCCTAATACATAGAATGGGGCACCTTTACAGATTGTTTTTTGAATTTCCATATTTGCCTTGATCTGGTTGAGCGGCATATGTCCCGGACCTTCGATCATTACCTGGACATCTTTTTCCCAAGCACGGGTTGTTAATTCACCCAAAGTAATAAGTTCCTGAATCTGAGAAATGTCAGATGCATCTTTGAGGCAGCCCGGACGGCATGCATCACCGAGGCTCATCGTGACGTCGTACTCGCGGCAAATATCAAGAACTTCATCATAGTATTCATAAAATGGATTCTCTTGTCCGGTCATTTCCATCCAAGCGAAAATAATTGAACCACCGCGGGAAACAATGTTCATCAGTCGCTTGTTACGCTTAAAACGGGCAGCAGTTTCTTTGTTGACACCGCAATGGATCGTCATAAAGTCAACGCCGTCTTCTGCGTGCATACGCACAATATCGAGCCATTCTTTAGCGGTGATGTCTTTTAATGCTTTGTGATAATAAACAACAGCATCATAAATTGGTACAGTACCGATCGTAGCCGGACATTCACTCGTCAGCTTGCGGCGGAATTTCTGTGTATCGCCACAGGAGCTCAAGTCCATGATTGCTTCTGCACCCATGTCTACCGCACTTTTTACTTTTTCCATTTCCATGTCTAGGTCCGTCCAATCTCTGGAAGTTCCGAGATTTACGTTGATCTTAGTGCGTAAGCGGCTGCCGATACCATTTGGCTTTAAGCATTTGTGATTTTTGTTGGCAGGAATAATAACCTGACCGAGAGCGATCAGCTCACGAAGTTCGTCTTCGGCAATGTGTTCACTTGCTGCGACCGCTTTCATTTCCGGTGTGATGATGCCCTGTCTGGCAGCATCCATCTGTGTTGTATAACTCATAATTTCCTCCTTGTCTGAGGGGCTGCATTGGCAAAAATAATAGCTGGAGTTTCCTATTAAGCAAAAAGCACCTCAAAAAGTATCTGAGGTGCTTATTATAAGCGAAAGTACATATAGTCTGAAACACATTTCGGATAGAATGTGTGCCTTATATATGGAATCCATCTCCCTACGCCGGTATTAGCCGGATCAGGTATATGGGTCGGAACAGGTCCCTCTCAGCATAGGAGTAATCTCCTTAGCTCCCCAGATTGTATTAGTAATAACATTTATCAGTATAAGGTGGTTTGGCAATTCTGTCAATCATCAACCATATAGAAAAGAGAATTGCGCACAGTACAGAAAAGAGAATTGCGCGTGGCATAGAAAGGTGATTTGTGGTATGATGAAAGAAGTTATTTGCAGGACAAAGATTGTGTTTATTGAGAGATAGCACATGGAAAGGAAAGATGCGTATGGCAGATTTTGCAAAGTTGACCCATGTTGCCAGTGAAGTAGAGGGAAATATGCTGGTAGGACGATTAAAAGATGCAGGATTGCAAGCTTTTGTGCAGCCATCAGTCAGTCCGGTGCAGGGAAAGCTGTATACCGGAGAGTTGGGAATGGCGGCTTCCGGCGCAGATGTTTGTGTTGCTGCAGAGCGCTTGGAAGAGGCGAAAGGCTTGCTAAATCAGTGGAATGCAATACAGCCGGATGAAGCAGAGCTTGCGGCAGAGTCTGAGGAGACCGGAGAAATTCCGCCGGAAATATTAGAATATTTGGAAGAGATCACAAAGGACAAGCAGCAATCAAGGTTAAATAGTATGCTTTGGATGGGAAGATCCAAAATAATTGCACGCATTTTTGCAGGAATTATGTTTATTGTGGCTGTGATCTGCATCATATTAAGCGCGATCGTGCAGTGATTCAAATGATGGATGTAAGTATAAAGAATCACTATCAATTGCCATGTTGAGCAGGGGCTGCGAAAGTGAATATAGTGATAGAAATTGTAATTCATAGCAACGGAAGAAATTGACAGAATATATGGGCATGGAGGTTTTGCGATGAAGAATAAGGAATTAGATCATGTAGATAGAGAAATATTGCGTATGCTGCAGGAAAATGCGAGAATGTCATTGAAAGACATTGCGGAAGCAGTGTTTTTGTCATCGCCTGCGGTATCGGTGCGCATTGACAATATGATTGAAGCTGGTTATATAGAGGGCTTTCACGCGACGGTTAATCCGGTCAAGATGGGCTATCATATCAAGGCGTTTATTAACTTGGAAGTATCGCCGATCGATAAGGAGCAGTTTTATCCGTATATCAAAGCCTGCCCGAATGTGGTAGAGTGCAATTGTGTGACGGGAGATTATTCTATGCTTTTGGAAGTGTGGTTCCCTAGTACACATGAGTTGGATCAATTCATTGGTGAATTGCAGCAATATGGACGAACCAAAACACTGATCGTGTTTTCTACTTCTGTAGAACACAGAGGGGTTCATGTGGATGGAGGTTTTAATGATGGAAAGGCGCGATAAAGTTAATTATTATTTGGATTTGGCAGATGTCGTGTCGCAGAGGGGAACCTGTCTGCGAAAGCGTTACGGTGCTGTTATTGTAAAAAATGACGAAGTAATTGCAACGGGATATGTAGGAGCGCCGAGAGGCCGCAAGAACTGCACAGATATTAATCGATGTATTCGCGAAGAAATGAAAATACCGCGCGGAGAGCGTTATGAATTGTGCCGCAGTGTGCATGCGGAAGCGAATGCGATTATCAGCGCAGAGCGGGAAAAAATGATCGGATCGACGATGTATTTGTCGGGTCGTGAGGTGTCAACAGGAGAATATGTACACAATTCCAATAGTTGTTCGATGTGTAAGCGAATGATCATTAATGCGGGAATCAAGCAGGTGATCGTACGTGATGATGAAGAGCATTATCGGGTGATCGAGGTGCAAAGCTGGATAGACAATGATGAGTCCTTATCCGGGATTTCAGGATATTAGGATGTGAATTTTGCTGGGAAAGATGTGGAAATTGGTTTGGAAATGGGACAGGTTAATAAATTGGACAGAGAGTCGAAAACAGGGACAGACCAATAAGCCGGACAGTGTGTCGGAACAGGGACAGACCAATAAGCCGGACAGGGAGCCGGAAACAGGGACAGACCAATAAGCCGGACAGTGTGTCGGAATAGGGACAGACCAATAAGCCGGACAGGGAGCCGGAAACGGGGACAGACCAATAAGCCGGACAGTGTGTCGGAATAGGGACTGACCATAATACAGGTCATTTGTCCGAAATTGTGGATAACTGTCCTGTTTTGCGGACAATTAGTGGATAACTCAACAAAAATGGGGAGAAATCCACAGGTTATCAAAGTTATCCACGAAAAATCAGTACATTTATTTTCTTTCGGATGACAGATTACAGAAAATTTGGTACACTTATTACAAAATATTATGAAGGATGTACGCTCGAAATTCTTCGTTCAGTAGATTCGGAGAGTACATAAGGAAGAAATGGAGGAAACTATGGCAAACTATATATATGGTATCGATATCGGGGGAACAACGGTAAAGATGGGACTTTTTGATGAAGAAGGAACCATGATCGATAAATGGGAGATCGTGACACACAAAGAAGATGGCGGAGAGCAGATTTTGCCGGATATTGCGGCATCGATCAAAGAAAAGAATGAGGAGAAAAATATTGCGACAGAAGATATTCTTGGAATTGGCATGGGTGTACCGGGACCGATTACAGAAGAGGGTGTTGTTTTGAAATGCGCAAATCTCGGCTGGGGAATCTTTTCGGTGGCAGATGAGGTAACCAGACTGACAGGGGTTCAGAAAGTCAAAGTTGGTAATGACGCAAATGTGGCAGCTCTTGGCGAGCAGTGGAAAGGCGGCGGCCGCGGATTTAACAGCATTGTAATGGTGACGCTTGGAACCGGTGTCGGCGGTGGAATCGTTATGAATGGTAAGATTGTAACAGGTTCCCATGGTGCGGCTGGTGAGATCGGTCATTTGACGGTCAACCTGCATGAGACGAGAGTGTGTGGCTGTGGTAAGAGGGGCTGCTTGGAGCAGTATTCTTCCGCAACAGCAATCATGCGCAGTGCCAGAGAAAAAGTTGCCAATACGGACACGCCTTCTTTATTGCGCGATTACCCGGAGATCACCGGCAAAGAGATTTTCGATGCATACAAGGCCGGAGACGACATGGCAGAGGATGTGGTTAATGAATTTGCAGAGTATTTGGGACTTGGACTTGCTCATACAGCGCAGGTTATTGATCCGGAGGCATTTGTTATCGGTGGCGGTGTTTCTAAAAACGGACAGGTCGTAGCTGATATCACCAAAGAAAAATATGAGAAAAATGTTATGTTTGCATTAAAAGATAAAGAATTTCGTCTTGCAGAGCTTGGAAATGATGCGGGAATGTATGGTGCAGTTCGCATGGTATTAGTAGATTAATCGCGATTTCAAAAGATAGGTAACAGGGACGTCACACGTAATTGGTGACGTTCTTGTTGCCTATTGTTTTCTTATTTATTGGGATATTGCTGTTTTGCAATGTAGCTCATTACAAAATGTTGGTATTGCACTTACGTTTTAGGCAGTAGTATATGTTTGCAGATGGAGAAAGGGATGAGAAATTAGCATGAAATTATTTCATATATCAGACTTGCATATTGGAAAACAATTGTATGCGTATAGTTTGCGCGAGGAACAAGAAGATATTTTGCATCAAATTGTGGAACAGGCCGCAATTCACCGCCCCGATGCGATATTGATCGCGGGTGATATATATGATAAATCGGTGCCGTCGGGTGAGGCGTATGAGATCTTTGATCATTTTCTGAATGAGATAGCATCGTTGGATCCACAGATCCCGGTGTGTATGATCGCAGGAAATCATGATAGTGCTCTCCGATTAAAATATGCAAGTTCTTTTTTGGAAAGACAGAAGATAGTCGTATCAACTATGATCCCGACGACAGAGGAGGAACATCTGCGCAAAGTGATCTTGCAGGATGAGTATGGAGAGGTGGCGGTATATTTACTGCCTTTCTTGAAACCGGGTCAGGCTAGAGTCCTTTTTCCGGGACAGGAAATTACGGACTATGACATGGCGGTCCGTAAAGTGTTAGAACGGGAAGAAATCGATTTTACGAAAAGAAATATATTGGTGGCGCATCAATTTTTTGTGGGTGGTAATGGAGAAGTTGAGCGCTGCGATTCGGAACTAATGTATTTGTCAGTGGGTGGTATCGATAGTGTTCATACTGATATGGTAGAGGCGTTTGATTATGTTGCGCTGGGACATATTCATGGAGAGCAGCCGGTGGGCAAGGCGCATATTCGTTATAGCGGAACGCCGTTAAAATATTCTGTCAGCGAAGAGCATCATGAGAAAGGAATTACCATGGTGACGCTGGGCGAAAAAGGGGACAGTCCGAAAATAGAACGAATACCGCTGCGACCGCTTCGGGATGTCTGCAGTCTGCGGGGAACTTTGGAAGAGGTAATTCAGGGTGCCGAGGCGCATCGAGACGATTATGTGAGCATTGTTTTGATAGATGAAACGGGTTTATACCGCCCAAAAGATCAGCTGGATGAATGCTTTGACCGTATTTTGGAGGTACGGATTGAGAATACGCGTACCATGGCAAGAATGAAACAGCAGGAAATAGAGAATACACAGTTAAGTCCATTAGAAGCATTCCGGGAGTTCTATCAGATGATGAATGATCAGCCGATGAGCGACGAGGAAGAATTGGAATTACAGCAGATTATTGCAAAGTGTGATGGAAGTAAAGAGGGTTGAACTATTGCGATGCGCAATGGGAGAATGTGATAAGCATAATTGCAAGATGTTAATTGCCTTGGAAATGTGAAATGGAAAGCAGGATAAGCATAGCTGCAAGTTGTCAATTGTCTTGAAGATATTATATGAGAGGAAATGAGTATGAAACCAATATATATTGAAATGAAAGCGTTTGGCTCTTATCGGGACGAAAAAATTGATTTCACCGGCAAAAGTCAGGGTTTGTTTTTGATCACAGGAGATACCGGTGCGGGAAAAACCACAATTTTTGATGCAATATGCTATGCGTTATATGGGGAAACCAGCGGTGGTAAGCGCAGCGGTGAGATGATGTGCAGTCAGTTTGCAAAACCCGGAGAAAAGACAGAAGTAAGATTTTGCTTTGACTACGATGGTCGGGAGTATTTGGTTACAAGAAGTCCGGATCAGCCCAAATGGAACAAAAAAGGGGAGCGGTTAAAGACAACGACGGGCACAAAGGTAAGTCTTATATTGCCGGATGGTACAGAATTTGCCGGGAAAACCAAGGAAACAAACGAAAAAATACAGCAGATCATTGGACTGGGGTGTAATCAGTTTACACAGATTGCAATGCTTGCGCAGGGCGACTTTATTAAGCTTTTGCATGCGACATCGGAAGAGCGCAAAGAAATTTTTGCGCGGATTTTTGATACATCGATCTATGAACAGATTCAGCGGGAATTGGCGTTGGAGGCAAAAAGCGTTTATGGAAAGCTGATCGGAAATCGAGAAGATATCATCAAAGAACTTGGGCGCATACAGGCGGTTGATGCGGTACTTGACGAGCAGTGGAATGATTTGGAAGTGCTATTTAGTGAGACACATCGCGATGAATTGCTTGCTCTGGCAAAGCGTATATGTGAAGACAGCAACCAGCAGCTTGGACAAGTGGAAAATGACAAGGAAAATGTAGGAAAGACATTAGAAAAAATATCGACACAGATCGAAGCGGGCACCAATATCAATCGACTGTTTGAAGAGTTAGAACGCCACCATAAGAAAGCAGAACAGTTGTCAGTGCAGAAGGAAACAGTGGATGTAATGCGGCTTAAGCTGGATGCCGGTCGGCGTGCGATGGTTGTCGACAAGGATGCCAAAATTGTAACGGAACGCAGAAAAGAATCTGCAGATTGCAAGCAGCGATTGGAACAGTTAAAACAATGGTTTGAAGAAAATGTCCCGAAAATGGAACAGATAGAAAACGATTACCGGTCATTGGGAAAGCAATTGGAAACAGAAGTTCCTGTGCTGGAAGAAAAGGTACGTGTCCGTAAAGAGGGACTTATTCGGTTGCAAGAAATACAAAAATTACAGGCAGAGTTTATGGCGTGCCAAGGAAAACTGCAGGAAGCAGAGACTCTTTTGCAGCAAAGTGAACAGGAGTATGAGAAAATTCATGCCCAGATCATGGATAATCAGGCGTTGCAATTGCGTTTGACGCTGGTGGAGGGGGAACCTTGTCCGGTGTGTGGAAACGTGCATCATCCGGTGATGGAACACGATGTGGATCATGATCAGAAATCTGATAGGATGGGATCTGCGGATGCTGTGTTTGAAACAATGGTAGAGCAGGAAAGACGTTTGCAATCGAAACGGGAACAGGATCAAAAACAGGTAGTGCAGTTGCAGCAAAAGTTGGCGGGGATACAGGGGAAATGGGAAGCCCTGCAGTCACAACTACACGACAATGAGATGCCAACTGTTTCACAACAAACAATACAAGATGCCGTGTTGCAGGATATCCCGGATCAGTTCCAAAATGACCTTAATGAATGGCAGGCAAGGATTGCACAGATCAAGCAGAAAGCAGCCGCTGCAGAAAAGAAGCATGAAAAATTTGCTCGGGAAAAGCAGGAACGAGAGGGAGAACGCAAGGCAGAGACTGCTCATTTAGAGCGTTGCGTTGAAGCAGTGGTGCAGGCAGAAACGGCGTATACACAAAGCTTAACAGAGCAGGACTTTGAAAATGAGGAAGCGTACCAAAATGCGCGCATGGACAAACAGCAATTAGATGCATTTCAGCAGCAGATTAATGAGTATGAGCAGGCGTGCAAGCTGACCGAAGAACGTGTCCGTGATCTGGAACAGCAGACCAAGGATAAGAAACCAATAGAATTACAGCAATTATTACAGCAAAGAGAGGAACTTGGGCACCGACAGAAATCATTAGAGGCACAGGTGAAAGAACTTTATCATGTGGCGAAAGAAAATGAACGTGCATATGAAGCCGGCACAAAGCTGTACGAAAAAAGGGACAGCATGAAACGACGTGCGGAGATATTAGCCAACTTAGATAATACTGCGAATGGAAGAATTTCTAAACGGCACGTTAATTTTCAAACATATATTCAGCGGCGTTATTTTGCACAGATTATTGACCGTGCCAATCAGCGTCTGGTGCGGATGACAAATCATCAATTCGAACTTCGATGTCGGGATCTGGAACATTTGCGGACCGTGGGACAGGTTGGTCTGGATCTGGATGTGTATAGCATCGTCAATGATCAGGTGCGTGATGTGAAAACGCTATCGGGTGGCGAATCTTTTGTTGCAGCGCTTGCGATGGCGCTAGGGATGGCTGATATGATACAGGACAGCCGAGGCAGTGTACACATAGATACGATGTTTATCGATGAGGGATTTGGAGCGTTGAGCGAGGAGACGAGAAACCAAGCGATCGCTGTGTTGAATGAATTGTCAGGCGGCAAGCGCTTGGTTGGAATCATCTCGCATGTCAGCGAATTAAAGGCGCAGGTAGGAACGAAGCTTGTCGTGACAAGAACGGACAAAGGCAGTCATGCGCACTGGGAGATGGATTGATCATAAAGAAAGGCTGTGATTTTTGGTAAAAGTCACAGCCTTTCTTTATATTATTTTCTAAGTAATTCTTTATAGTCATTAGCAATTTGCTGAAGATGAACAATTTGTTGATCTTCCAAACCATAGGTATCAATAAACAGTTCCGTCGAGCCTTGATTTAATTCTAACAGATAATCAGTTGAGCAAGAAAAATAGATAGATAATTTTTTTAGTAATTCTACAGAAGGCATAATATTGTTGTTTTCCCAATTGCTGACGGTCTGCTTCGTGACGCCGATTTCTTCAGCAAGCTTCACTTGACTAATTTTGTGCAGATGACGCAGGTATTTAATTTGGTCTCCAAGCATATTTTCCTCCATTTCTCGTTAGGTATATTATTAAGAACGTATTCTACATGTTGAAAAAGTCGTAAACATGCAGAAATCACTCCTTGTTAAAGTTAGTGATGGAGTCCTCTAGGGGTTCTTATAATTATTAGTTTATAAAAGAAAAGTATATTTACAAAATACATTAGTATTGCTATAATTGACCACATAGTAATCTAGAGGAAGATATTTAATTGTCATATGCAGGAGGTAAATATGGAAATAGTTATTAAAACATTGATTGAATGCGTAGTGAAGAGGTAACGGTTGCACTTGAAAAAGTATGAAGAGAATCAAAAACTATATTGTATTGTAATAGAGAGATACAATATAGTATAGCAAGCAGGGAGGAATGAAGAATGATACACAGAAAAAGAAGATTTGAAATTGCCGTAGGATTAGTGCTGGCACTGATTGTAACATCGTGTTGTGAGGGAACAGCAATGGAAACGATGCGTGCATATGCAGCCAGTGCAGAAAATTGGTCAGTAGTTTATTCTGATGATTTAGGATTTTCCAAGGTCTACGCAGTAGGAGGGCATGCAGTTGTCGGGATGAAAGACGGTGTAGTATGTTTCTATAACCTATCTACTAAAAAAGAAACAAAGACAAAATATGATGGGATATATGTTTTTTGGGGGACATATAGACCGGTATCCGGGGCGGATTGTGGTTCTGAGGAAAAAGCAACCATACTATGTTATCAGACCATTAATTCTGATGAAAAACAATATGATGTGGTGAAATTGGATGGAACGATAAAAAAGGAAATAGGAAGATATTATGATGTAGATTCTGAGGGCTCTATTTGTAGAAAAGAGGGAGATAAGTTGTATTACGGTGTCATTGACCAAGAGGGAAATGTTGTAGTGCCCGCAAAATATGCCAATGTAAGTTCGTACGGCGATAAATATATGGTTAATGAAACTGAGGATGGTTTGTGGGCGTTATATAAACCAAGTGAGGGATTGATTACAGATTTCGAATATGAAACATTTAATTATGAAAATAGGGATGTAATTTATGGGGATGATTATGATGTGATTAGTCGAATGGAAGTAGGAGAAAAGGCATCTGGAGAAATTGGAATCATTCTGGATGGTAAGGAATTATCTTTGGATAGTAAAATTTATGGCGCAACAGGAGAGCAGTATATGGTCTTTAATAGATTTTATGTGAATGGTACAATGTATTTTCGAAAATTAATCTGTCCGGATTACGATTATTATCGTAAAGCAACTGAGCCGGAGTCATCTACGCATATAGCTGGTATTCACATATATAATAGTATGTCGGAAGATGGTATCTTAGATTCTATTGAAAGTCTTATGAATAATACAGATGTGGAAGTTGCATATTATACGGCACAAGGAAAAGAAATTAGCGTAGAAGATATGCACACGATGGTAAAGGCGGTGGTTGATGAAAAAGACGAAAAAAATGCAGCCGCGATGCAAAAGGTAAATGCTTCACTAAAAAATATAAACTATACAAAATTTTATACTGGAACATCGTATAAGATTACTAAGATAGAGAAACCGGAAGTGGAGCCTTCATGGGGAGATGGAGATAAGTACTATAAGGTTACGGTTCCTATAGTATTAGATGCAAATGAATCGCAGGAAAAGATTGTATCATATTATAATCACGAAGGCGATTTGATGGTACAGGGATGTTTAATTGCAGGTAGGCAATATCTTAGAGATGAAAAAGGGAACATTCATTATATCGAGGAGGAACCTAGTAAGGGGAAAATAATAGATGACATTATTTATAAGGATTCTAAAGGTGATTTTAGAAATTATGTAGACCTTCAGTTTAATTATGAGAATAATATAGGAGAGGACTATTATGTAATAGCAAAAAAATTAGTACCTGATGATGAGGAGTATATAGATCATACAGTGGATGATAACGAGCGAGGAAATACAAAGTATTTATTATTATGGAAACAAGATGTGTCACAGATGCTGTATTCATTTGATATCTATGGATATAGAAACGAATTTGAAATATGCGAATATAATAATGGAAAAAGCGAATTTGAAATTTATTATTATTACAATGGCAAATTAAATAAGGATCCACAAACAGAAGATAGAGAAGTGGAAATTCGTAAGACACAAATTAGTGATACTTTGAAACAATATGAGGTGTTTGATGAGGATGGCAATAGTATATTTGACATTACTCAACCAGATAGAGAGTATTATACTTCGGTATTCGCATATCAAGACTGCAAAATTATATTTTGTATAGATAAGGGATGGTATGCTCAGGAAGATGATATAAATACGGAACCAACAGTAAAGCCAACCATAAAACCAACGGTCAAACCGACAAAAACGCCAGAAGTAACCAAGACGCCAAACGCAACCGAGGCTCCTATTCCAACTGTATCCCCAAGTATGACACCGGCACCGACACCCGGTGCTGCACAAGATGCACAGGGGACAGCAACACCAAGCACAACTCCTTCAAATACCAAAGCTACATTATCTCCAGCGGCGGTCGGCAGAACCGTAAAGGACAAGACTGCTTCATACAAGGTCGTATCAGCAGACAAAAAACAGCCTGCAGTAGCCTATACCAAAGTGCTCAAGAAAAATGCAAGTAATGTTATCGTACCTGATAAGATCAAGGTCAACGGAGTGACTTACCAAGTGAAGAGCATTGCGCCAAAGACATTTGCGAACAATAAAAAGCTGAAAAAGATCACGATCGGAAAGAACGTTACTTCCATCGGAAAGCAGGCATTTGCTGGATGTAAGAAGTTGAAGAAGATCACGATCAAATCGGCGAAGTTAAAGAGCGGTTCCATTGGCAAAAATGCCTTTAAGGGAACGGCGAAGAAGCTGACCTTCAAAGTGCCAAAGAAAAAATATAAGGCATATAAGAAGTTCCTGAAGAAAAAGGGAAATAAGACGGTGAAGGTAACCAAGTAGTAAGAAATAAATGTGTTTGTAAAATTGTTGATGCCGGGGAGACGGGAAAAGTTTCTCTGGCATTAGCTGTTACTAAGTATAGAAATAGGCGAAATATTTTATAGGTAAACCATGGATGTATGATGAAAGGAGACACAAGATGAAACAACACACAAACACACTCAAACGCTCCATCGCCATACTCATGACATTGGCGATGGTATTGTCGCTGCCGACCGGGATCACCATGCCCCGTCAGGCACAGGCAGCAGGGTATGGACTAAATAATCCGACCACGGATAGTAACGGAGTCACAACATGGGACTGCGTATACTTCGGAAATTACTGGCAAGGTGCAACACCGACGCCAACGGCACCACCATTTAGTACTCCGGTTGCACCGCATACACCAACACCATCACCATATTGGGTGCCAACTGCCAGACCGACTGTGACTCCCGAGCCGGTGTCTGCTAAAATTATATTAGCTACTCCGACGGCACATTCGAAAAAAGTTGTTGGAAAAAAGATAATGATGAAAGAAGCAGGTAATGTCACACCAACACCAGAACCAGTGATTACACCTAAACCAACAGTGCAGCCCGATCCAACACCAACATCAAAAGTTTCACCAACGCCAGCGTCTAATAACTTTAAAATAGGATCAATAAAATGGCGTGTTTTATCAGTAGATGGAAATGATGCATTTTTGATGGCAGATCAGAGTTTAGATGCAGAACCGTATAACAACTCAGATGCAAGTGTGACATGGAGTGAATGTACATTGAGAAGCTGGTTAAATGGCTATGATTCATTATCAAATAAAGCTGGTATTGATTATAGAAATAACAATTTTATTGATTCAGCGTTTACGAATAAAGAAAAATACGCTATTATGCAGACGAAGGTAAGCAATGGAGATGATTCTGATTATGGTGGGATAATTGGAGGTGAAGATACTAGAGATAAGGTGTATCTGCTTTCGATGGCAGAAATAAGTGAAGAAAGTTATGGATTTAATGAAAATTTTAATATAGAAAGTTATGCAAGGATGACACATGATACTGCGTATACTATATGGAAACGAGGTGGTAATTACCGAGATATTTGGTGGTTAAGAACAGCAATCCAGGGAAATGGTGCAGCTAGAATTTATGAGGACGGATCTGGTCATGCCGTTGCTAATATGTGGCCTAAATTGGGAGTGCGGCCAGTGCTTCATTTAGATTTATCTAACACAGATCTTTGGTCCTATGCGGGTACGGTATCGTCTGAGGGAGAAAGCGTTACGAATGGCAGTTTTGTCGGTACTCTGAGAGGATATACGACATCTAACCGGACAGCCACACTGGATAATAGAGAAATTACCGTCAGCAGCGAAATTGAGGATGAAGATGTGACAAACCTTCTGGCAAATCATACCACACGCCTGGTGGCTGTGACGCTGGAGAATGGTGTGATCACACAGATCACAGCGGCGGAAAATATCCTCAAACCAACGATTGAGATCCAGCCGGAGGTGTCAGAGATTGTATATGAAAATTCCAAATTTTCCAAGAAAAAGTTTGATCTGAATCTGGTGATCAAGTGCGATGTGAAATACCCTTATTCGCTGGAACAGGTATTATCGGCAGCAGGAGAAGACAGTGGACTTGCGGTACAGATTTCAAAGGTAACACTGGATTCTCAGTTTGCAGATAGTGGATCAATTCCGTATTACTTGAAAGATGGAATTTTTGACAGTAAGGATGTTTCATACGAAAAAGAGCCGGATTTATCGCTGGCATTAGGGAAAACGCACACGATTTCCCTGACGGCATATTTAAAAGATGACTATATTCCGGAAAATGTAAGCAATGCAACGATGTTCACAGCACAGCTCAATGATGATGCCACGACCCGGGTCAACAAAACAGTCAACATTGCCAATATGGACAAGGCAAAGAAGATTGCACAGACCAAGCAGAGTGTCAGCGCGAATACACCGGAAATGAACAAGATCAACACGATTTTGAATGGAACGCAGGCAGCATTTGATGATACAAAGCTTCGTGAATATCTGACAGATAACGAGGTGAAAGCGGTAACAGCGCAGGTAAACAACTGGATTTATACATCAAATGCACTAAATAGCATCATTACCGATGACAGTGAAAACGGACTGATCAAACGGCTTCTTAAGAAGTCGAATTTATCGAAAGAAGCTTTGGAAGATAAAGTGTTTGAAAAACTGGGAATCTCTCAGGCAAAGGGAATGCTTACGGGAGGTAAGAGTTATACCGGTACATTGAAGTTTGAGGCAACGGACAAAAATACCGGAAAGGACATAGTGATTGTTTTTACCACTAATATGACCTTTTATGCTTTTAATGGCAGTCAGGTTTCTTATGGAGGCTTTGGAACCATCAGTTACAAGATCCAGAAACAAGGCTTTAATGTCAAGTCTTCCAAAACAGATCTGAAATGTGAGAAAAATGGAAATGGCGTAGGCGTGATTACTTATGCAAATTATGACAGCTTTGTGAGTTCTTTGAAAAAGATTATGGAGAAGCAGATCCATGGCTGTTATAGCAAGATTTACGGAAAAGGGATTGATGAGATCTCCGATGAGCTTCTTTCGGGAACTTTCCGAAAAATTGTAGTCGGCAAGTATGGTTCTGCCAGTGAAATGGTGTATACCGGTCTGAAGTATGCAGCCACAGGATACACGGAAGAAGATGCTAAAAAAAGCGTAAAGGATGTTACGATCATTCTGGCAAAAGGCATGAACGAAAAGAAAACGAAGGTGGAAGTCCATTGCCCAGTTGATGTGTTGGTGTATGATAATGATGGTAATCTGTGCGCACAGATTGTGAATAATCAGGTAGTAGCCGGGTATGATGATGTATCCGCATATGTAGATAATGATGCTAAGTATCTGTTGCTTCCTGACGATGATTATGTCATAGAATATTCCGGTAATGACGATGGAACAATGACTTGTAACATTGAGGAATATGAAAACGATGAAGTGGTGAAGAGCCTTACTTATGAAAATATTCCATTATCATCGAATATGAAATATAATAACTTTTTGGAGGCAGGCAGAAGACAGGCACTTGCGTTATACAATCCAAACAATGAGGAGGGGGATGGCATTGCACCGGCAGAAGCAGAGGGATTTGAGCCGGAAGTGATCGAGGCAGAAAAGCTGACTTTGAATGAAGAGACATTAGAGCTTTGGGTGAATGAGAGCTATATGCTGCAAGAGGCATTTGAGCCATACAATACAACGGACAGCGGAGTTACTTGGGAGAGTAGTAATGAACAAGTTGCTTTGGTAGATGAAATGGGATTGGTACAAGCGGTGGGCGTAGGAAATGCTGATATTGTTGCAAAAAGTCAAGACGGAAAGTTATCTGCAGTATGTCAAGTCAAGGTGACAAAAGCTTCAAACGATAACAAGCCGTCTGCAACGCCAACGGTCAGCCCAACGGCGAAACCGACCGGTAAGCCAACAGTAAGTCCAACGATTAAGCCATCAGTCGGACCGTCAAAAGCTCCTAATGGGACAAAATTGCAGCCATCCGGCGTATCAAATGTGCCACAGAAGCTTCGCAAGGGACAGCTTGTCAAAGACATGAAGACAAAGGCTTACTATAAAATCCTTTCCAACACTTCATCGGGTGGCACAGTTGCTTATGTGAAGCCTGTCGGCAAGAAGAGCAAGAGCATTACGATAGCAGTTTCCGCAGTGCTTGATGGTCATACCTTCAAAGTTGTCGCAGTGTCAGCAAAGGCATATAAGGGATGCTCAAAACTGCAAAAGGTAACGATCGGTAAGAACATTACATCCATCGGAAAGCAGGCGTTTGCCGGATGTAAGAAGTTGAAGAAGATCACGATCAAGTCAACGAAACTAAAGAGTAGTTCCATTGGCAAGAATGCCTTCAAGGGAACGGCGAAGAAGCTGACCGTCAAAGTGCCGAAGAAAAAATATAAGGTATACAAGAAGTTCTTGAAGAAAAAGGGCAATAAGACGGTAAGGGTAACAAAGTAAAGAGCTGATAGGAGCAATCAACAAGTTGCAGAAACCTATGGGAGGAGACACAAGATGAAACAACACAAAACAACACTCAAACGCTCCATCGCCATACTCATGACATTGTCGATGGTATTGTCGTTGCCGACAGGGATCACCATGTCCCGTCAGGCACAGGCGGCTGATTATGGATTAAACAATCCGACCACAGATAGTAATGGAGTGACGACATGGGACTGCGTATACTTCGGAAACTACTGGCAGAATGACACAAACGGTGACGGCGTTGCCGATGAGAATGATGCCAAGCAGCCGATCAAATGGCGTGTGCTGTCGGTAGATGGTGATGATGCGTTCTTGTTGGCGGATCAGAACCTGGATGCAGGACCATATAATAAATCCTATACGGATGTTACTTGGGAGACTTGTACCAGACGCAGTTGGCTGAATGGATATGGTGCATCATCTAATGTGGACAGCATTGATTATAGCAGTGACAATTTTATCGATGCAGCGTTTACATCGGCAGAGAAGAATGTCATTAGGCAGGTGACGGTTGTGAATGAAGATAATCCCTACTATGGCACAGAGGGCGGAAATGATACGAAAGACAAGGTGTATCTATTGTCTATCGCAGAGGCAAGTAATGCGTCATATGGGTTTAATAGTAAATTTAATACGAGTAGTAAGACTCGAGTGGCAACAAATACTGCATATGTTGCCGGGAAAAGCGGGATGTCTGATGTCGGTAAAGCCGGCTTTTGGTGGTTGCGTTCGCCGGGCGGCTCTGCTAGTGATGTATCACGTGTCAGTGACTATGGCTACGGCCACGGCACTTACGATGTCAGCTATGGGAGTGTCGCTGTACGCCCCGTTTTGCATTTGAATCTTTCCTCCTCTAATCTTTGGTCCTATGCGGGCACTGTATCTTCCGAGGGAGGAAGCGTATCCGTTGCAACCCCCACGCCGTCAGATGCTGCGAGTGCGCAGGAAAGAAAGTTACAGTGCGATGCCGTATGCACCGTGGATGTAGGTCACACAGCGACAATGTGTGCCAAGGCGTATGAGGATAGTCTGGATGCATTGAAGCAGATGACAAGTCAGGTCACATGGACTTCTTCGGATCCGAGCGTGGCACGGGTCAATTACTATGGATTTATCCTGCCTACGACAGCGACGACGCTTGCTACGGCAAATGGCTCTAAGGAAGTATGGAATGCGACAGGTTTGTGGTCCGTGGACGGAATCTCGGAGGGAACGGCAACCATTACCGGAACGGCAGCTGACGGTTCTACGACCACCTGTGAAGTGACGGTAACAACTCCGACATCGGATAGTGAGACCAAAGGAAATGGAGGCAGTCTGATACTGGGAGAGGATGTTTCCGGTACGACAGACGATGAGACAGCCAAATTCTTTCCGCAGAACTGGACTTTAAAAATTTCTTCTTTTCCGATCACGATAACTCGTAAAGTGGATCAGGAAGATGGCAGCTATACGATCCGTGGAAGTGTTGGAATTGGAAAGAGCGACTGGTTGGATGAAGATGCGAAGTGGACGACTTTCAAGAAAGATGTAGAGGAAGCGAAAAAGAATTCAGGGCAAAATAATTGTCTGAACGAATACAGAAACACATGGGGTGTACAGGCACTGAATGTGATGGATGTCAGTAAATTAAGCAAAAAGCCAACAATATCTGCGATGGGATATTTTGAAAACAAATATGACAAAAATGGCAATAAAATATCAGGGACAGGAGCACTGGCTATGGACGCGGAATGGAAAGGGAGTGTAAGCTGGCAGTTTGCGACACCGATCGGTCCGATGTACCTGAATTTGAGCGGTTCCGGAAAACTGTCCGGAGAGATTAAGGGGGAGTATGACTATGCACAAAAAACATTTCCGTCACTTGACGGAAGTGTAAAAATCACACCGGCCATCGGCTTAGAAGGTGGTTATGGAATTGATAAGGTTGCGGCAATTGGTGCGAAAGGATCTGCTTCATTCCCTGTCACGATACTTCCTGCAACAAAGGGGGAGATTCAAGTAGAGGCAGGGGTTCATGTCAAGGTGGCATTTGTCATTGATTGGAATCACACTTTGGCAAAAAAGAGTTGGACAATGTGGGATACGACAGGCAAAAAGAAGCTGGGGATCCTAGACGATGTTTCCCTGAGTGACGGGGTTCTGTCAGCGATGGACACATCCTTTGCGAAGGCAGAAAGCAAATGGTATCCGAAGAAGGATCAGACGAGCTCTTCCCGCAAGAAAGCACAGGCGCAGTCGGATACAAGGGGTATCGTGACGACTTTGAAGGAAGGCATCCTGCCGGC